>OFRL01000098.1_pt1 | contig 46643 bp, 50 predicted proteins | sample 1543121 | NCBI WGS metagenome assembly OFRL01 (sample SAMN07774228, study PRJEB24372) | wastewater metagenome | isolation source: Lake Maggiore Cannobio | place: Italy: Cannobio | collected 2016-01
CAAGTGAGCCCGAGATTTAAATCAAAACCTTGAATGCCCTCACCCTGGAATACCCTTACGCCCATGACTATGCACCCACAGACCAAAGCTTTTCTCGACTACACCGCCGCCAATAATCCAATGCCGGCAGATGCCACTTTAGAAGAGCGCAGAGCAGATGCTGCTGATTACTTAAAGTATGCAGGTCCTGAATCAAATGATGTGCACACAGAACATACCTATTTCACTTCTCCCACAGCAGATCTTCATGCGGTGATTTATCGTCCTAAAAACGTTAAACCCAATGCTCCCGCACTTGTTTTTTTCCATGGTGGTGGTTGGGTCTTTAGTTGGACGCTTCGCTATGCCCCGCAGATGACCAATATCGCAGCAGAGACTGGCTTTGTAGTAATTGGAATTAACTATCAAAAAGCACCAGAGCATCCTTTCCCAACACCTTTTGATGATTGTTATGCAGGTCTGCTCTGGGTTGCAAAGAATGCTGCGCGCTTTGGAATTGATCCAACAAAGATTGGCGTGGGAGGCGATAGTGCTGGAGGCAATTTAGCTGCAGCCGTTGCACTCAAAGCCGCTGACACAGGCGATGTCAAACTTGCTTATCAAATGCTTATCTATCCATGCCTTGATACAGACTTTGAAGCTCCGTCTTATCTTGCTCATGAAACTGGTTTTGGTTTAGAAAAAGTTGGAATGCAGTGGTGTTGGGGGCTCTATGTGCCAGAGGCTCACATGAATAACAAATACGCCATTCCTGCGCGGGCAACAACATTTAAAAATGTTGCACCGGCCATTATCGGCTTAGCTGAGCATGATGTTTTGCGCGATGATGGTGCTAACTACGCAACCACCCTAGAACAGGCTGGCGTTCGAGTTACTTTGAAGGAATATCCTGGGACTATTCATGGATTCTTTGGTCATGGTTTTATAGTTGATGATGCATACAAGCTTCGCAGGTGGCTCAGTGAACAGATAGTTAAAGCAGTTCAATAGTGCTTGAAGCACACACGCTGCGGAGCTTTTATTGGCACATGTTTTGGGATCAAAAGGTTCTGATCTGAGGGTGTGAAGCGGGCTTTGGGCTTTGTCTTACTAATAGCTAGAGCTAAATTCTTACTTTCTTAAGCAAGTAGTTCAGCAAGCAGAGTTTCCACGCGCCTCTTGATTTCATCTCTTATCCCTCGCACTGATTCAATTCCCTGACCTGCTGGATCATCTAGAACCCAATCCTCATATCGCTTGCCTGGATAGAACGGGCAAGCATCTCCGCAGCCCATTGTTATCACTGCATCAGATGCTTGAACTGCCTCTGGGGTGAGAATCTTTGGAACATTGTTTGCAATATCAATGCCAAGTTCGGCCATAGCGGCAATTGCTACAGGATTAATTGAATCCTTTGGCGCAGAGCCAGCAGAGAGAACTTCCACACGATCTTGTCCTAACTCCTTCATAAAACCTGCAGCCATTTGAGAACGGCCAGCGTTATGCACACAAACAAATAAAACTGTTGGTTTAGCGCTCACTACCTAATCCCTTGGCTATTCCAAGTCCGATAAGTGCGCCAATGAGCTGGGCAATAACAAATCCTGGAACCGAAGACATCTCGATTCCGGCAAATGTATCGCTTAAAGATCGCGCGAAGGTGACGGCAGGGTTAGCAAAAGTTGTAGAAGAGGTGAAGAAATAGGCAGATCCGATCCAGCCAGCAACAGCCAGTGGGATATAGCGGCCTTTCTTCTGCGCGCCAACGATTTGAATCACAAGAATCAAACCAGCAGTTGCAACAACTTCACTCAAAAGAAGGTTCCAGCTGGCCTTTGCGGCAGTTGAAGAACCAATTGCTGGAAGATCAAACATCACATTTGCTGTTATAACCCCGAGAACTGCTCCAATTATTTGAGTCAACACATAGTTAACGGCAGTCTTAATATCAATTTTCTTATTAATCAGATCAACCAAAGTAACAGCTGGATTGAAATGCGCTCCACTTATTGGTCCAAGCATCTGAATCATGGTGGCCAACATAAATACTGTGGCAACTGCCACGATAAGAAGTTGCAGACCAACATCTTTGGTCAAATTGGTGGCCATAACTCCTGAACCAACGATTGATGCTGCTAAAAATCCAGTTCCGACAAGTTCAGCTAAGAATGTGCGTAGTTTCATTTATGAGACTCCAATGATGTCGACAACAAATATGAGCGTTTCATTTGGACCAATGGGGCCTGAACCATTTGGACCATAACCAAGATCTGCTGGAATAACGAGTAAGCGACGGCCACCGACTTTTGCACCAGGTAGACCCTGTTGCCATCCTGCGATTACACCAGAGAGTGGAAACGTTGCTGGTTGTCCACCAGACCATGAAGATTCAACAATTGATCCGTTTGACCATGTCATGAGTGTGTAATGAACTGTCAGAGTAGAAGAAGCTTGAACTTCAGCTCCACTTCCAACAATGATGTCCTGTGTTTGAAGAGTTGTTGGGGCTGCGCCAGTTGGCGCTGTAATAGTTGGTGCTTCACCAGCATTAGCTGTTACTGCCGGTAGGTTGTTTAAAGATGCTGTTTCTGCCACTGTTTCTTTTCCTCCACATGCTGAAAGGGATGTAATCCCAAGTGCGATAACTATTGCGATAGCTAGGTTTCTAACTTTTGATTGCATTTTTATCCTTTATTCGAGTTCGCCGATTAATTTGAATTCACCATCACCAAGTTGACCCTGCGCTCTATACATCTCAAGCTTGGCCCGAGTATCTGCAATATCAAGGTTGCGCATTGTTAACTGCCCAATACGATCAACTGGACCAAAGGCAGCGTTTTCTGTGCGCTCCATGGATAGCTTCTCTGGTGCATAGCTAAGTGCAGGACCAGTTGTATTGATAATTGAGTAATCATCTCCGCGGCGCATGCGCAAAGTAACTTCACCTGTAACTGCAGATGCCACCCAACGTTGCAATGATTCACGCAGCATCAAGGACTGTGGATCTAACCAGCGTCCCTCATAGAGCAAACGCCCTAAGCGGCGACCCTCTGCGTGATAGTTAGCAATAGTGTCTTCATTATGAATTGCACTAATTAAGCGCTCATAAGCAATAAAGAGCAGCGCCATTCCTGGGGCTTCATAAATTCCACGGCTCTTTGCTTCAATAATGCGATTTTCAATTTGATCAGCCATTCCAAGACCATGGCGACCGCCAATTGCATTGGCTTCTTTCATTAAAGCCACAACATCATCAAATGACTTACCGTTGATTGCAACGGGGCGTCCTTGAACAAAAGAAATCTTCACATCTTCAGTTTCAATCTTTACGGCCGAATCCCAGAAGCGCACTCCCATAATTGGTTGCACGAGCTCAACTGATGTATCTAGATTCTCTAACGACTTTGCCTCATGGGTTGCACCCAAGATATTGGCATCAGTTGAGTATGCCTTTTCAGTGCTGTCGCGATAAGGAAGTTTGTGAGCAACTAGGTACTCAGACATCTCTTTGCGCCCACCGAGTTCATTAACAAAGTCAGCATCCAGCCATGGCTTGTAGATACGCAGGTTTGGATTAGCTAAAAGACCATAACGATAGAAACGCTCAATGTCATTGCCCTTATAGGTTGAACCATCGCCCCAGATATTTACTGAATCTGCCTGCATGGCGCGAACCAGCATTGTGCCTGTTACGGCGCGGCCCAGCGGGGTTGTATTGAAATACTGTTTTCCACCTGAGCGAATATGAAAAGCTCCACAGGCAATTGCAGCTAAGCCTTCTTCGACTAGTGCGCTCTTGCAATCAACTAGGCGTGAAATCTCTGCGCCATACTCTTTGGCGCGATCTGGAACTGAATCAATATCTGGCTCGTCATATTGGCCAAGATCTGCGGTGTAAGTGCAGGGAATCGCACCTTTTTCGCGCATCCATGCAACAGCCACAGAGGTATCGAGTCCGCCAGAAAAGGCGATACCGACTTTTTCTCCTATGGGAAGAGATGCGAGGACCTTAGACATGAGCGCAGTCTAACCGATAGTGAAGGTAGGAATTTTCTTTGAAAGGGCAGGGACTACGCCCCATTGCCTGGTGATTTCGCGATATCTATCGATATCTAGCGCATCAGGTTGTGCCCCAGTCTTTACTGCGCGAATCATGATGTTTCGAGGTGTGTGTTCTCCCCCGATGAATTCAATGACCTCAACTCGGTATCCAACAATGCGCAATATTTGTGCACGCAAAGCATCGGTAAGTAGATCGCCCATGCGCTCTTTCATCACGCCAAATTTGGTAATCGCCCCCCATGGCTCTGGGCTTTGATCCATCTGTTTTTGAATATCGTGATGACAACATGGAGCAATCAATAAAAGCCTTGCTCCGCCATTTACTCCCCAGGCAATTGCATCATCTGTTGCTGTGTCACAGGCATGCAGTGCAATGGCAATGTCTGCTTGCTGCGCCGTAGTTGAAGCTATCTCTTGCGCTTTGAAAGTAATTGTCTCTGAAATACCTAAGGTGTGGGCAATTTCATTGTTGCGATCTCGTGATGCCGGGCGAATATCTATACCAGTCACATGCACGGGCATTCCGATGCTCTTAAGGTATTGGTGAGCCGCAAAAGTTAAATAAGCATGTCCACAACCCAAATCAACTATTGAAAGAGGTTTGTCTTTACTTGGCTTTGCAATCTGGCCAGCTTCAATTGCAGAGTTAAGGGTTGGTACTAGTAAGCGCAAGAACTCTTCTACTTGCTTGTATTTATCATTTTTCGAGGGTTTAATCTGTCCCTTGTGATCGGCAATGCCAACTTCACGCAAGAATGGATCGGCTGGATCAAGCAAACGCTCCTTTTTCTTATCGTGAGAGAGGTTTTGTTCCAAGCTCTTCTTTTCATGGTGAACCTGGGCTTCACCACTCTTTGTCACACGAACACTCATTGATCCATCCACGCTATCCACGGTGATATTTGCATAACCACTGGAGAGCAATTGCAAGACTCCTGATTTATCTGGAGCAATATTTTTTGTAGTTGTGGCTTTGCCATCGTTGTAGGTGAGTTGTAAAAGGATTGAGCCTTTGATTTCAACGGCTCTGATATCAATACGCTCATGCTCTACCTGCATATTGCGCCGGCGGCCAGATAAGACCACACGCACTAAAGTTTTGGTATCGACGATGAGTGCGCATGCCTGCTCTAACGCTTGTTCTATTGATAGAGGCATGGGTTATTTAGGCGAAATTACCGCTGTGCCCTTTTCATGGGGATAGATAGTGAGAACGTGATTAGGAAGGGCTTTAGCAAAACTCTCAGCTAACTTGCGCTCACCTTCACGATTAACATCATCAATAACAATGATTGCCTTGGGTGAGAGTTTGGCGATGAACTCTGCGCGAGCTGGCATACGTGCCTCTGGATTTTTGGATCCAGGTGGGCCATCAACAATCAATAAGTCAATGCGCTTTAAATCCTTAATGACTGCGGTGTCATACCAATCAACTCCTGCAATATGGGCTTTGAGTACTGCAACCCTAATCTCAACACCACGCACTTTGTGCTCTCTTAAAATCTCTCGGGTTTTATTGGCAAACTCAGCTGAGTTATCAATACTAATTACTTTCTTGGCTCCAGCTTTTGCAACTACCAATGTGGAAACACCTGAGCCAAGCTCAACAACTAATTTAGGATTATGGGTGCGAACTAATTGAGCCAGAGTTAAGAGGAGATCTGGGGACGCTGCCCAGCTGCGCGTAGGTGGAACGGGTGCGCTGAATTTTAGAAGGGATAGCAGTTGTTGCATCGCCTCAGTTTGGCGATAGGACTGCCACAGTTCTGCTTTTAACTCTTTGGTTGATGCCGCTATTTCACGGGCAATTCTAGTATTTACTTTTTGGTGAAGTGCTCGCAATGAGCGAATGCAATAGGCAAGGCCTAGTCCAATGGCAAGCAAGAACACTAATGTAAGTAGTTTCACCCATTAAGTCTAAGTGCGAGGCAGGTGAACTTCAATTGCCAAGCCACCAAGTTCGCTCTTGCGAAGAGTAAAAGTTCCCTTATGTCTTTCAATCACTGCGTTCATGATGCTCATTCCCAGACCAGTGCCGCCATTGTCTCGGGAACGGGATCTATCAAAGCGCTTGAGTCCACGGATTTTCTCTCCATATGATTCAGGGGGCAATCCCGGGCCGCTGTCTTCAATAATGATTGTGATCTGCTTTTCAGCTTTAACGCTGACTCGAACAGGGGTACTTGCCGGAGTGTGTAAACGAATATTGGTTAGTGCGTTTTGGATAAAGCGCTGCAAATACTTTTCAGAACCAACTAATACGGCACTCTCATCAATCTGCGTTGTAACTGGATGAGTGGGTGCTATCTCCTTAAAGTCAGAGACGCTTTCACGTACTAATTGGGCAATATCAATACTTTCAAACTCAATATTTCCTTCTTCTCCTAGTTGCGCCAACATCAACAAATCACCAATCAAAAACTCCATTCGCTTTAACTCACTATTGAGTCGATCAAAGGCAGCACTTTCTCGTTCTGGGTCTAGCTGCTTGCCTTTGAGAAGCTCGGCATAACCCTTGACTACAGTCATAGGTGTACGCAGTTCATGTGCAGCATCGCCTATGAACTCCTGCATCTTCTGTCGCTGTGCTCGCTCTTGTGCCAAGGCTCCAGAGCGAGAGAGGAGTGATGCTGCAATCGAGGCAAGGATGTTGGCAAGGATAATAAAAATTAGAAGTTTCCAGAGATTATTATCAAGAGAGCGATTGATATCTACTAAGGAAGCAGCAACTATCAATATATCCCCTTCAGGGATTGGAATATTGCGAACTCGAAGATCTGGACCATTTAGTGGTGTGCCAACAGATTCACGCAAAATAGTTAGTTCATCGCTAGGAGTTGCAAAACCTAAAGTAAAATCAAAATTGTTTTGTTCGATACTGAGCAGGGCAATACTGACGGCATCCATCGGATTTACGCGAATGTCACTTTCAACTTGATCAAGGTGTTTATCAATAAGTGCAATCTGGCTGTTGTATGTGCTCACCACTGCAAAGCCGCCAATGAGAATTGATAAAACCGAAGTAATGAGAGCGGTTGAGATAAGTTGCCGAGTTCTATTTTTCATGAAGACTATTTAGGCTCCTGGATTTGAAATCCCACACCACGAACTGTTTTAATACCTTCAAAGCCATCTCGGTGCAGTTTCTTGCGCAGATACGAAATATAGGTGTCAACGACAGTGCTCTCAGATTCAAAAGTGATTCCCCAGACCTCGTCCAGCAGTAGGTTCTTGCTAAGGACTCTGCCCTTTTTCTCAATCAAAATCTGTAACAAGCGATACTCGGTTGGCGAAAGATCTATACCTTCACCGTTGAAAGTTACTAAGTGCTGATCATCGTCGATTGAGATAGGACCACATGAGAGAAGAGAAGGAACATCAACATTTTTAGTTGAACGGCGCAAAATTGCTTTAATACGCAGAATCAGCTCTTCAATTCCAAAGGGCTTAACAACATAATCATCGGCACCAATTTTTAAGCCACGAGTGATATCAGCTTTATCTTCACGTGCTGTGAGCATAAGCACTGGCGTTAAGTCATTGTTGGTGCGCAAGCGCTCAACTAATTCAAATCCATCCATGAGCGGCATATTGATATCGATAACTAAGAGATCTGGCTTATGAGTTCGCAAGAGCGTTAACGCAGACATTCCATCAGTTGCTTCCACGGTCTCAAAGCCGGCGATGCGCAAGGTGTCATTGAGAAGTGCTCGGACCCCTGGTTCATCATCAACGATCATAATTAGCTGCGCCATAGGGCCACTCTTGCATGATGGGGGGCTAAATCCAATAAATTTTCACTCTCCAAGGCCATTTCACAGAAAAATCACAATAGATAGATGCATCATTTAGGCATGAGAACGCGAGGGACATCACTACTTGTTATCTCCCTGACCCTGCTCTTTTCCACCTCCCAATCTGCATCAGCTGAACCAACACCCTCGCCTTCTCCCGATTATCAAATGTTGATGAATCAATACAAAATGGATTTAGATCTATTCCGTGATTTAGTTGTGGTGCGCGAAAAGGCTCGCAAACAAATAAATCGTACATTCATGCTCGCCGTTGAAATAGCACACCGTGACGCTCGCACAGCGTTGAAATTAGCAAAAACTGCTTCTGCTAAGAATGAAATTCTTTCTAAAGAAAAAATCGCAGTAACCACAGCTAGCGTTGCTCGCGATGTAGCAATTACAGCGCTCGGTGCCCTACCAACCCCTCCTGTGAAGCCGATTAAGCCAGTTGAAATGGCACCCCTGAATAAGATGAAAGATAAGAAATCTTCACCTTCTCCAACCCGATAAAGAATTTACTGAACTTGACTAATCATCGACAGAGATGAACACATTGGTCTGTGAAGTTGAAGCCTGTCCTAAAGATTAAATCGTTATAAAAGCGAGACATTACTGACCATAGTTTCAGTATTCTTGCATTGCTTGAGTTCATGATGCTCACCTAAATTCGCCTTATGAACTCCGCGCCGTGGTGGAAAGAAGCCACGATTTATCAGATCTACCCACGCTCATTCTTTGATAGCAATGGCGATGGTGAGGGCGATCTACCTGGAGTCACAAGCAAGTTGGATTATGTGAAAAGCCTAGGTGTGGATGCAATTTGGTTGAGCCCTTTTTACACATCCCCCAATAAAGATGGTGGATATGACGTTGCTAATCCACGCGATGTTGATCCACGCTTTGGAAATCTTGATGATGCCAAAGAGTTAATCGCACAAGCTCATAAGCGCAATCTTCGAGTGATTGCCGATATCGTTCCTAATCACTTCTCTGATCAACATGAATGGTTTCAGGCAGCCTTGAAAGCTGGCAGCGGTTTTAAAGAGCGTGCGCGATTCCATTTCTATGATGCAAATGAAGATGGATCTCCCCCTAATAACTGGATTTCAATCTTTGGTGGCCCATCATGGACCCAGGTAGAAGACGGACAGTTCTATTTACACCTTTTTGATTCAACACAACCAGATTTGAATTGGGAAAACCCTGAAGTGAATGCTGACTTTGAAAAGACTTTGCGCTTTTGGATTGATTTAGGCGTGGATGGTTTCAGAATAGATGTGGCACACGGATTGGTCAAAGAAGATGTTTTAACCAATCACCATGATCCACAGGGTCTAAGTGATGCCTTGCGTCTTGATGTAGCGATGGATTTTGAAAAGCGCAATGCACTCTTGCTCACCGTTCCCTACTTTGATCGCCAAGGTGTGCATGAGATTTATAGAAAATGGCGCAAACTCTTTGATTCATATGGTGACCGCGAGATCATGGCAGTTGCTGAGGCCTGGGTTCATCCCCCTGTGAATGCAACTCGTTATGTTCGAGCAGATGAGCTCCATCAAGTCTTCAACTTTGATTTGCTGACTGCTGACTTTAATTCAGATGTGCTATTCGGTGTGGTTGAACGATCAATTTCACTCAATGCAGCAGTTAACGCCCTGCCTACGTGGGCGCTGAGCAATCACGATTCACCTCGTGTGGCTAGCCGCATTGGTGAAGAACAAGCACGTGCACTTGCGCTCTTTGTTTTTGGTCTGCCTGGCTCTACATATATTTTTGCGGGTCAAGAATTAGGACTACCTGATGGTCAATTACAGGATTCAGATCGCCAAGATCCAATGTTTTTTAGAAGCAATGCTCCAAGTAAGGGCAGAGATGGTGCGCGCGTACCACTTCCTTGGAGTGGAGACACAACCCCGTTTGGATTTAGTACTGGAAAGCCATGGCTACCAATTTCCCAGAGCTGGAAAGATTTAACTGTTGAGAATGAATTAGCGGATCCTAAGAGTTCTTTACATTTGTATAAAAATGCGCTGCAGCTGCGCAAAGAGTTCTTAGTTGGAGCAGGTGGAATTACTTGGCTTGAGTCATCCCAACACGGGCAAAAAGGCGATTCTTTGCTCTCTTATGTCAGAGGAGCAATCACTGTGGTTATGAATCTTTCAGATTCTGCCAAAGAGTGTGATGCAGATGGAAAACTATTAATCGTTAGTGGCGGCACCGTAGATGCTCGAGATGGAAAAAAGGTGATTCCGGCACTTTCAACTGCCTGGATCTTGGCTTAACTCGCAGGCTAAACTATCTCTTTATCTCTCAACGTTTCTCGACTGTGATTTTTGCTTTTTTCATGAATCTTACGGATTTGAATATCAAAGATCTTCATTGCGCCATCAAAGGCAGCCAAATCATTGAATTCGCTAGCTTCGGCGCGAAGCAATGGCCCTGCACCATGAGAAGTCACAATAACTCGGTGTGAGTGCTTACCTAAACGTGGATTGGTTTCATGAAGTATCTCTACTTCAACGCGATCAATGACCACACCAAAGCGCTCCATGGAATTTAATTTCTCTTGCGCTATCTCTCTAAAATCTTCGGCAAGTTCGGCGTTACGTGCATGAATTTGTATCTTCATGCTTAGAAGGGTAGTACTAAAACCACCAATGTTGCTATAGAGGCAAGCAGGAATGATTTACCAAGAATCTTTAGCGCTGTGGCGCGATCAGCTGCTTTATCTTGTGGGTTACTTACGCGTGATAAGTCACCGAGTTTGCCGAAATTGAACGTGCCAGCAAAGCCGTAGGCAAGACAAAACTTACTGCGGGATTGGACATATCCCACTGCTGCCACCATTAAAGGTAGAAATATTCCCACTCGCGCTCCTGTAGGTGCGCTCACAGAAATCATTGCAACCAAAGATGATACGGAGAGAAATAGGCCAACAAGTGCAACGAACTGCCTTCTACGAATCTCTTTTTGTCCTATGTTGCATGTTCCTGCAACGTATGTTGAATCAGACATCTTCAAACTCATCTTCATCGACCCACGTATCTGCCACGGTGTCTTCTTGATGCTCTATCCATGAAAGAAAAGAGCCCACGGCGCGAAAAGCCAACACAGCAACTGTTACTGCTGCGATTATTCGGCGGAAGGCTTTAACCATGAGATAAAAATACTCTCTATTGCACTTTCCTGCGCTAGATAGCGTTAAGGGCCCTAGACATGTCGTCCCAAATGTCATCAACATGCTCACAACCCACCGATAAACGGATGAGCTGCTCTGGAACGGTTGGAGATTCAATGGGCCAGCGGCGTCTGCGCTCCCACAATGATTCAACACCACCTAAAGATGTGGCGTGGGCGATCATTGTTGATGATTCACAGACCTTTTGGGTTTGCTCTGCAGTTCCATCAACTTCAAAAGAAACAATGGCGCCAAAACCTGGGTAGCGGACACGTGTAATTTTTGGATGGCTCGAGAGTCGCTGTACTAACTCTTTAGCGCTCTCCTGTGATTTATTGAAGCGAAGTGGGAATGTGCGAATTCCCCGCAGAGCTAGCCAGGCTTCAAATGGACCTGGGATAGATCCATTAAAGCTACGTGAGTCATGCAGGCGCTTATAGAGAGCTGGATCATTGGTTGAGAGCGAGCCCATTAAAACATCGCTATGGCCAGATAAGAACTTAGTAACCGAGTGCATGACAATGTCAGCACCCATCGCTAAAGGATTTTGAACAAGTGGAGTTGCAAAAGTGTTATCTACTGCCACACCAATTCCCAATTTCTTAGCTGCGCCAATTAGCGCTGGAAGATCAGCAACATCTAGGCATGGATTAGTTGGAGACTCAAGCCAGATGAGCGCAGCACCCTTCATAGAATCGATTACTTCTTGAGTGTTGACTACATCTACAAATCTGACTTCTAACCGGCCACTTGCATGAAAAGAATTAAGCAGGCTCATCACACCGCTATAGCCTTGATTAGAAGCAACTATTGGCGCTCCAATGGGCAGAATTGAAAAGACCGCACTGATAGCTGCCATGCCAGAGGAAAATGCAAGAGTTTGTCCGCCTTCTAACTCACTAATTGCTTCTTCTAAAGATGTCCACGTTTGATTTCCATAACGACCATAACCAATGGGTCCACCCGAATGAAAAGTTGATGTTAAAACTATTGAAGGATTCAGTGGTGCATCTGGCGTTACTGGTGGGCGCCCCGCAGTAATCGCACTTGTTTCAATCTTTTTGCTCATCTGCTCATCCTATGCCGATGCTTCTAGCACTGCCATTGCTGCGTTGTGGCCGGGAATACCGCTTACGCCACCGCCACGAATAGCTCCTGCCCCACAAATAAAGATCCGGGAATCATCAGTTTCCACTCCCCAACGTATGTGCTGGTTATCTTCACGGAAAGGAAAACTCAAATCCTTATGGAAGATATTTCCACGGGGCAGACCGACTTCGCTCTCAATATCCAGGGGTGACTTAATTTCAATAGCCGCGATTATATTTTCAATGGGTTCAACTAAATACTGATTAATTGAGGCTAGGGCGGCTGTCAGTGCAGCAGCTTTAGCGGCTTCATTGTCAGCATCAAAGAGGGCGGCTGGTGTGTGTAAACCAAAGAGTGTGAGAGTTTGATATCCCTGCTCTTGCAGTTCAACGCTAAGAATAGATGGATCAGTTAACGTGTGACAGTACATTTCTATAGGAAGCATTCCTGGCACATTATGAGCCTTGGCATCCAAATAGCTTGATTCACACTCAGCAAAGGATTCATGGGCATGAAATGTTCCAGCAAAAGCTAATCGTGGATCCATTCCAGATTTCAACTTAGGCAATGACTTTAACAAAATATTTATCTTCATCTGTGAGCCTTCAAGGCTGATAGGAGGAGTTTTTCCACGTAGCTGCGCCAGAACTTGTGGGGCAGCATTGCTCAATACATAACTAGAAGTAATTGTTGTTCCATCTTCTAGTGAAAGAGTTGCTTTATCTGCAGTTGTAGTAACCGATGAAACTCTAGAATTAACCCTTATCTCCACACCAGCTGCAGTTGCCACACGCACTAACTCTTTAACTAAAGCTCCCATTCCACCGCGTGGAACTTTCCACTCGCCAGTTCCATTTCCAATCAAGTGATACAAAAAGCAGATGTTTGCTTGCATTTCATAGGCTGAAGCGAAAGTTCCAATCAGTGCGTCGGTCAGAATTACTCCACGAACTACGTCATCCTTAAAGCGTGCTTGAATTACTTCACCGATAGGGCGCTCCATCAAGTAATCCCACACTTGAGGCATGTCAATCTCTGCCTTTAATTCACTTCGACTCTTTAAGGGATGGAGCATAGAAGGTGCAATTTTGAGTGCAAACTCAGCTATTTCATTATAAAAATCCTGCCAAGCCACCCACTCAGCACCAGTTGGATCTAACTCATTAAATGAATCTTCTGTTGCTTTATCCCACTGGCGCGCAACATAGAGCCCAGAGTCTTTACCGCCTCGAGAGTAAGGGGTGTAGCTAGAAACAGTCCGAGAAATGCGTTCAAAATTTAAGCCCAGATCACTCACAATTTGGTCAGGTAGAAGTGAAATCAAATACGAGTAACGAGAGAGCATGGCGTCATATTCGGGAAATGCTCGAACACTCGTTGTTGCTCCGCCCACCTCTGCATTAGCTTCAAGGATTACTACAGATTTGCCAGCTTTAGCTAAATACGTTGCTGCAACAAGGCCATTATGACCCCCACCGATAATTGCAACGTCATAGTGCATCACTACAAAGATTTCACAATTCGATCTATCGCCTCAGTCAGAATTGTTGGGCTCGTTGCATAATTTAAACGCACGAACTGAGAACTTTGCGGGCCATACATATATCCAGCATTGAAAGCCACCTTGCCGCGCTCCAATAGTGTTTGGGCAGGGTTTTCGCCCAGATTTAGCGCTGATAAGTCCAGCCAAGCAACATAGCTGGACTGAGGTAAATGGGTTTTTACTGAAGGTAGTTTGGCACTGAGTAAATCGCGAACCATTATTGAATTCTCTTCCAATGTATCAATTACTGAATCTAGCCAGACTTCGCCATCTTTAAATGCTGCAGCCGATGCGAAGGCACCAAGGATTGAAGATCGAAATTTAACAGCTAGTGGCATCAAGGCTAGAACCTCATCGATTGCCTTATTTTGGGAAACAATTAAAGCTGACTTAAGTCCTGCAATATTCCACCCTTTTGAAGCAGAAGTTACGGCAATACCTACTTCTCGAGCGGTTTCACTAATAGTCAAGAATGGAACAAATTCATGTGATTTAAAAACTAATGGTGAGTGAATCTCATCGCTGATGATAATCACGGCATATTTCTTTGCCATTTCTGCAATTCGAGTCAGCTCTGCACGTGAATAAATTCGACCTAACGGATTATGAGGAGAGCAAAGCAGATGAACCTTAATGCCAGATGCGTATGCTTTCTCAACTTCATCAAAATCTAGTGACCAAGGATTTACATCATCACTCTCAGAAACGCTCTTGACAAAGGGAACATCAACTTTTTCTAACTGAACTTCGTTGATCCAGTTATAGAAATTTTGATATACCGGTGAATTAATAAGGATGCGATCACCTGGCTTAGTAAAGACGCGTAAAACTTCAACACAGCCAACCCCAACATCTGCTGCAATTCTCACCTGCGACTTATCTATCTCCCAGCCCCAGCGCTTGGCACAAAATGCGGCAAAGCCATCGGCTAACTCAGGAACTGGTCCTAAATAACCAAGGTCTGAGTGATTCACCATCTCGATTAACACGTCACGAATTGGTTGCGCTATCGGAAAATCCATCTCCATGACCGGGAGAGGCAGAACATCTGCTGGAAATCCCCGCCATTTTTCAGAGCTATGTGTCAGAAGCTCACTTAGTGCGGGCGCAACAACGTTGTTATCGGGCATAGCGGCTAGGTTACCCTGCCCAGCTCAATTAGCGAAAGAGGCTAAAACTACGCCTCTTCGGGGCTAATGCGGCGCGTTGAGTTTCGAACTACCAAAGTTGTTGGAAGTACTAATGATGGTGGATCTATATTTGGTTTTCGTAATCTCTCCATAATTGACCACGCCGCCATTTCACCCATCAATTGCACGGGCTGTTCAATAGTTGTTAGCTCTGAAAACTCTGCCATCTCATGACCATCAAAACCAACAATAGAAATATCATCTGGAGCTTTTAGCCCATGCCTGCGAAGTGCTTGCATAGCTCCCATGGCCATCTCATCAGATTCACAAAAAATAGCTGTTGGGCGATTAGGGCGAGCTAATAAATCATCCATTGCGCGGGCAGCGGTATGCATTGTGAAATCACCATGGACTTCTCTTTGAGGTAACCACTCAAGGCCATTTTCTGCTAACACTTGCATGAATCCTTTGCGCCGATCTTGTGGAACGCTAAAGTTAAATGGATCATCAGGACGCCCTGACATTAATCCGATTTTCTTATGTCCTTGATTGACTAAATGTTGAGTCGCAGAACGAGCGCCAGCAATATCATCGATTTTTACAGAGGCACACTTTTCATGATCCATGCCAACTAAGGCAATTGGAATTCCAAGGCTGAGCATGGAATCAAATTCCTCAACCGTTGGTGGCAAGCTAATAACAATGAGTGCATCAACGCGACCTTTGAGTAACTGGTGTTGAAATAATCTCTCGCGGCCCTTCATTTGGCTGAAGTTATAGAGAAGAAGATCAAGGCCCGCTTCACGCAATGCCTGCTCTGCACCGCTAATTACTTGTGAGAAATACCAACGAGAAATATAAGGTGCTACAACTCCCACGCTATTTGTTCGCCCAGAGGCGGTACTGCCCTTGATAGGCGTAAGCGGATAATTTAACTTCTCGGCAGCTGCAAGAATCTTTGATCGCGTGGAGTCATTGACATGGTGAAGGCCGCGAAGGGCGCGTGAAACAGTTGCCGTGGAGACCCCGGCTTCCTCTGCAACTTCCTTGATTCCAGCCACGCAACTCCCCCACACACTGTAAAAACCTGCAAATAGTTCCGCAAGAGACTGCAAACTAGGCCATGCGCGCTGCAAATGGCAAGAGCTTGGATCAAATTAAGGCTAAATTGGTGACCATGAGCAATCAAATTGAAACCCAGATTGATGTGTCCCTGACGGAGCGAAATCGCTTAAGCGCACTCTTTCGCATCATCCTTATCGTGCCAATAGCAATCTTTGTCGCATCTTTTGCACCTCAGCAATTTGATTCGGGCACTATGTTGTGGGTTACTGGATTTTTCGTTCTGCCCGTAGCTCTATCCGTAGTTTTCCGCCAGGCATACCCATCATATTTATTGGCTTTCAATGAAGCTTTTCTATCACTCTCAACACGTGTTGATGCATATCTGCTCGTACTCACTGATGAATATCCTTCATTGGAAGAAAATGATGTTGTGAGTGTGACTTTCCCAGAAGTAGATCCAAAAGCCCTTAATCGTTACTTGCCTCTTGTGAAGTGGTTCTTAGCGATTCCTCTCTATGTAGTTGGTCTTGTTTATGCCATCTATGCCTTCTTCCTCACAATCTTTGCTTGGGTAAGTGTTGTTCTTACTGGTAATTATCCTGAGTGGTGTGCTGAAGGTGTGGTGGGAACCATTGCCTATTGGAATCGGATTCTCGGTTATGCACTTCTATTTGTCACAGACGAATACCCAACTTTCTCCCTCTAATTTATGGCGGTCCACTCTGCTCAAAAGATGCAGCGAATTGTTGCTGAAGTTGGCCAGATGGATCGCAAGTTTGCACCACTGATTGAACGTCGCCCGCTGTGCACAATAGGTCGCAACGTTCCAGCTGAGTCCCATTTTGAATCCCTGGTTAATTCAGTTATCTCCCAACAGCTAGCCGTAAAGGCCGCAGAGACAATTCATGGGCGCTTAGTTGATCTTTGTAAGGGAACGATTAACGCTAAGAAGTTAATCAAACTCGATGAGATTGCATTGCGTGAAATAGGTGTTTCAGGGGCAAAAACCCGCACACTCAAGGGTCTTGCTGGTGCAGTTATTGATAAATCAATTCCAATAGATACCATCGATGAAATCCATGATGATCAAGAGATCTACGACAAATTAACTTCCCTATGGGGCATCGGTCGATGGACTGTTGAAATGTTTATGATGTTTCAATTGGGGCGCTTAGATGTATGGCCTACTGGAGATTTAGCGGTGCGCCGAGGTTGGGACATCATCCATAAAAATAAAGAAGAGACATTGGCTAAAGCCTTAGATTTAAAAGGTGAAAAACTGCATCCATATCGAAGTGTTGTTGCCTGGTACTGCTATCAAGCTGTTCATGAAAGCCGTGGGTTGGATTACTAAATATCCTCAAGGATTAATGAAACTGAGTTAATGCACCAGCGCTCATCGGTAGGAACGTCATAACCCTCGCCTTTGAAGATATGACCCAAGTGTGAGCCACAGGCTGCACATCGAACTTCAGTTCGCACTCGTGGAAATAGTGAACGATCTTCAATGAGCTCGACTGCATCATCATCAGATGGTGCATAGAAAGAAGGCCACCCACATCCTGAATGAAACTTAGTTTCGCTGCGGAAAAGTTCAGCGCTACACGCTTTGCACTTATAAACACCCACCTTGTCGGTGTCGGTGTATTCACCGGTAAAAGGTCGCTCAGTTGCAGCGTTTCGCAGCACATCATAGGAAAGTGGATCTAGCTTGGCTTTAAGGGCCAATTCATCTATTGATACAGGATAATTTTTCTTGCTCATACATTAATTCCTGCACTGGGAAAAGCAACACCTGTGCTGGAATGACAGTCATATCCGTTGGGGTTTTTCTGTAAATACTTTTGGTGATATTCCTCTGCCAAGAAATATTGAACCCCTTCGGCGCTCTTAATCTCCGTAACAATCTCATCTAAGCCTTTTGGAGTTAATACATTTTGATAAACATTTCGTGAGTTAACCGCAGTCACATATTGCTCAGGAGTAGTTGTGTAGATGGCACTTCGGTACTGTGTTCCGATATCTCCACCTTGTTGATTTAAAGAGGTTGGATCATGCATGGTCCAAAACTCTTCTAGTAATCTCTGATAACTCACTTGTGACTCATCGAATGTAACTTGAACTATTTCAGCGTGACCAGTAACTCCGGTGCATACTTGTTCATATGAAGGATTAGCTCGCGTGCCACCCATATAACCAACAGATGTTTCTTTCACACCATCCATCTGCCAAAAACGGCGCTCAGCACCCCAAAAGCAACCTGTTGCAAAATATGCCAGTGAACTCATAGCGCTCATTCTGGCAGTTTCACGAGATAGATGCACCCGCTGATAACCTACTCATGCTCATGAGCCCCCGTAGCTCAGGGGATAGAGCACCGCCCTCCGGAGGCGGGTGCACAGGTTCGATTCCTGTCGGGGGCACTCACTTGACCTATATCACCCTAATTTTCTAAATCTCTTTCCATTCATCCTTGTTAATCACTGCCAAACAAGGGAGAATTCATATCTTGCGCGACATCGATGTGCGTATATCCACCACAAGGTTTTAGATGATTTGGGTATGCCCAAATCTTTTATATGAAGGGGGCACCCCATGGATTGGCGACATCAATCAGCGTGCCGCGATGAAGATCCTGAACTCTTCTTTCCGGTTGGAAATACTGGACCAGCAATTACCCAAATCGAAGAAGCTAAAAAAGTTTGTAACCGTTGCATCGTTAAAGAACCATGTCTTGCTTGGGCCTTAGAGAGTGGGCAAGATGCTGGAGTGTGGGGCGGGCTTTCAGAAGATGAGCGCCGCGCACTTAAGCGCCGCGCAGCACGTAATCGTGCCCGTTTAATGGAGCAGCAAAACCAATTCTAAAGTGGAAAACGCAAGTGTGCTTGGGTGCCTGAATCCGTTGATTGTAATTTCAAAACACCTTTGAGTTCATTCTCTGTAAGTGTTCTGACAATCTGAAGTCCTAGATTTGACGAAGTAGCTAAATCAAAATCCTTAGGTAAACCAATTCCGTCATCGGTAATGTTGATGACACATTCATTGCTATAGCGAGATAGTTCAATTGAAAGCAAGGAACCTTCTTCAGCCAAGCCATGTTCTAGGGCATTGTGCATTAGCTCTGTAACGACAAGTGAGAGTGGGGTTGCGAGCCTGGATTCAAGTGAGCCAAGTTCTCCCTTTCTCTCAATCCGTAGTTCTCCCATTCGAGGACTTAGTTCAAGTGCATGAGTTATCAAACTAGTAAGCACTTCATCAAAGGCAACAGTATTTTCACTACTTGTTGAAAGCGTGTCATGAACAAGTGCAATAGAGGCAATACGTCGAACCGCTTCATTAAGGGCCGATGATGCACTCGGATCTTCGATTCTACGAGCTTGCAAGCGAAGAAGGGCTGAAACAGTCTGGAGGTTGTTTTTAACACGGTGGTGAATTTCCCGGATAGTTGCATCCTTAGTAACAAGCTCTCTGTCTCGCCTGCGAAGTTCAGTCACATTTTGCAATAAAACAATGGCACCGATTCGATCTTCGCCTTGCAGCAATGGAAGTACCAGCAGATCAATAGTTGCACCTTGATTATCAATATCAACGCGTCGCAAAGTTTTTCCATTAAGACGTGTGCGAATTCCTTCTTCATGGGGATCAGGAGAATTCTTAGCAACGGCTTCGGCAACTTCGCCTAATTTGTTATTTTCAATCTCATTTTTCCATCCCATTCGGCTAAATGCAGATCGGGCATTGGGACTTGCATATGAAATGACACCATTCACATCTAGGCGAATCAGGCCATCTCCCACACGTGGTACCGGTTCAAAAAGTGAACCTGCATCTTGGTAAGGAAATGAACCTTGGGCCACCATCCGATAAAGGCTGTGTGCAATCTCGCGATAATTTAATTCAAGTCGACTTGGTGAGCGCATTAAATCAGCGTTGCGATGTCGTGTAATGACAGCAATTGCTTGACCATCAAATAGCACAGGCACAGCTTCTTCTTTAATCATCACTTCACCGAAGAGTTCAGCCTCTGAATCACGAACAATCTCACCGCTAGATAATGCCAAATCAATTCTTGGCCGGCTCCCCCACATCACTTCATCGCCAATAACATCATTGGTAAAAACTGTTGCTGCAGTTGTTGGACGGATATGTGCCACAGCTACATGTCCCGTCGGCCACATCTTCATATCTTTTCGAACAGGGACCCAAAGAATTAGATCGGCAAAAGAGAGATCTGAGAGCAATTGCCAATCAGCAACTAGCTCGCGCAGCTTGTGTGCCTGATCGATCGTAACCGAGCTGCGGCTATGAATTAATGTCTCAAACTGGGGCACGTTACTTCCACTCCCCTAGGTTTATTTCAATCTCTTGGGTTGCAAACCAGATCAATTCTTCTTCATCAGGAAAGAGAAGTAATGCGCACTGCACTTGCTCCCATGTGATTGCAGAGTTCAAGGTGACTGAATTTTCATTGACTGCGTTAACCTGCTGGGCCTCTAACTCAATAGCTAAAACAATTCCAGGTGCTTTATCTGATGAACGCAGTTCAATGGCATCTTGCGCTGCCTCAAGGGATAAGAGATATTCAATCTCTTCTTCACCTAAATCTTCATTTTCACCGACATAAAAAGGCGTCGGAGCCAAAATTGATTCTATGGTCTTGCTTCCAGAATTAAGGAAGACAGCAAGCTCATCGTGAGATAGTGGAAGATAGGCTCGCATGCCTTAATAGTATTAGAAGTTAACGCTTGAGCTCACTGGCCATTGTTGCAATTGATTTACGCAGCGCAGAGCGCATATTGACCTCTATGAGTGTGGCCTTTTCCTCTAGAGCCTTGGATGCCGCCCGCAGATCTCGGTTTATGACTCGAACACGCAATGGTCGCAATCTCGTAGTAATTGCCAAGAACTGGGCTTCTTCATCAGCACCTTTTTTGCCTTGAGATCGCATGTTGAGTGTGAAGCTAAGTGCAGCTCTAATAGAAGTTTTTTCCAGTAAAGCACAGACCTGTTCTAACCGATGGATTCCAAGTAGGTCTGGACGAGTAATAACCATGAGCTCATCGCCTTGGTCGCAACTCCATGTGGTCATCGTTGATGTCCATCGCCTATCAGTTAAGCGATTAGATAACCCAGAAATAGATCCTAAATCAATGACTATGTTGTCAAAACTCTGCGTTGCACTCTCCATCAACTGATCAATACTTCCAGATTCTTGCTGAGTAATTTCAGCAATTGCTAGTTGTGGGGCAATGGTCCTCCATCCTGACTCAGATTGAACATTACGAATTGCAATCAGGGCAGCTATGGATGGCGCTCGAAAGTTTGCATCAATAAGTAGCGTTGACTTACCTAAGATGCTTAACTCCATGGCCAGATTGAGGGCAATAGTTGTGCACCCTGTGTCACTGCCTGCAGATCCAATCGCTACTACGTGAGCTTTGCGGTTAGCCCGACTTACCTGACTTGCTGGGCGCAGCATAGGTGCACGGATAAAACCTCGCACAATACTCACAAGATCAGTGGCAGTTGCTGGATTGGGATGTAATTCTGCGAACTCTGGATTAGTTTTTGATGAAAATCCAACGACTTGTTTAACCTTTGTCGTTAAGTTCTTCACCACTTCACTAGAAATTCCTGGTAAATCTGGAGAATAAATAAGAAGTGAACTGGCAGCTTGTTCTGAATTGCTTAAGCAAAATCTCTCAAGTGCCTCTGTATCAATAGCTCTAAAAACCACACTCCATCCCTGTGCAAAGAGAGTTCCAGAAACAAAGCCCTCGAACTGGGCATCTGATATCGCCGTGATTACAACTGGCAGTTCTTGGCTAGACATTAGAGCTAATCACTACCAAGCGACCAGAAGTTGTGGCAGATAGAAGGCGTAGTACTTGCGTTTGCTCAACTGAGACTGTTATCGCTGCATCTGTACCAAAGTTCTTATTTTTTACATCAGCACTAATAATAGGAACACTGCCCAGAATAAGAATCGGATCCTGTGGTGATTCACCATTGAGGCTATCGATAACCCAATAGATATCTACCAGGGAGCCAACATAAATTCCAGCAGAAAGATCAACAGATCGAATACTCAATGGGACAGCGCTACTGGCCATAGTTTTGGCTGTGGAACTCACTGAGTTAATGGCCATAACTTCACCGGCAACTACATTCTTTATGACTACTTGTCCTAGTGGATTCAAATCTCTGGACAGATAAACCATGGAGCTAGAGGACAAATCCATATCCATGAGTGAAAGATCTCCAGTTGAGATTTGATGCCCGCTCTGTAAATCAATAGTTGCAACCCAATACTCTGTCGTTGATCGAGAGAAGCTGGCTAAAAAGAAGGCTGATAGAAATGAAGCGATGATGAGGGAAATGGCTAAAGGCATTCTGGATCGGTTACTTGAAGGTGGTTTTTTCATGAGTGCACCCAATTGCATTGACCGACAATGACACTCTCTTTATCCACACTCATCCTTTGTGATGAGAAGAATTCAACCCAATGGTTGAGCACATGAGGTGTAAATAGTTGAAGCCTTCACTCATGACAACCAACCCAGTATCAGAAGAGATATTAATTAGTAGTTTTCGCATTGAAAAGCTAACAAGTTCTTCAAATATCGACTGGCAACATCCGCTACTAGAAATCTTTAGGCCCCAGCCGCTGACTCAACCACTCACACTCAGCAAGCTCTATCTAGTGCCATCTCGATTTGATGATGAGTTCGATCCAGATTTCGCCCCGGAACCCACATCTGCACACGATCTACCTGAGCTTAAGGTGTGGACCGAACGCTTTGTCCACTCAATTGTTGAGATTTGGGCAGGACGACGCTCACCCAGGCAAGTTGAATCTCTGTGTCATCACAGAATCTTCTCTGACTTAGTTCGACAATCAGGCTCACAAAAGGAGATTGGGCACGTTCGTAAGATTCATATCCAGGAACCGCTAGATGGAATTTGTGAAGCAACCATCACTATTCGATATGAGAATCGATTGCGCTCGATGCTAGTTCGATTTGAAGGTATTGATAAACGTTGGTTGTGTACTGCTCTTACCTTGCTTTAAGCAGCACCATGGCAACGCTTGTATTTCTTACCTGAACCACATGGGCATTGAGCATTACGAGAAACATCTCCAGTAGTTTTCACTCCAGATTCATCTGCGGCTGTGTATTGAAGACCGCTAGAAGACAATGGCTTAGCTTCAAGACCTGCGCCACTCACTTCTTTGCTCGCGGCCTCAACAGTTACCTCGATATTGAATAGGAATCCTGCAATCTCTTCCTTGATTGCATCCATCATCGCTGAGAACAAATCAAAGCCTTCGCGTTGATATTCAACGAGTGGATCACGCTGGGCCATGGCGCGAAGGCCAATTCCCTCTTGCAAATAATCCATCTCATATAGATGCTCGCGCCACTTGCGATCAAGAACAGAGAGCAAAACCTTGCGCTCTAATTCGCGCATAACTTCTGAACCTAGTGACTCTTCGCGCTTTGCATAAGCGGCTTGGCAATCCTCAATTACTGCAGCGGTTAAGAACTCGGCATCTAATCCATTTCGGGAGCCAACTCGGGAAACAAGTTCATCGATGGTAAATGAGATTGGATAAATGGTCTTAAGTGCATTCCATAAAGTATCTAAATCCCAATCCTCTGAATAACCTTGGGAGGTGGCCATACTTACGTAGGCAGTTAGCGTGTCACTTACAAAAGTGGCTACCTGATCCTTGATATCAGCACCCTCTAGGACCATTCGACGCTCACCATAAACAACTTGGCGCTGGCGATTCATTACATCGTCATACTTCAAAACATTCTTACGCATTTCAAAGTTCTGTGATTCAACCTGGGTTTGTGCTGAACGAATAGCGTTACTCACCATTTTGGATTCAATAGGGGCATCTTCGGGAATGCCAGCAGCTGTTAAAAAGCGCTCAACCATTCCTGAGTTAAATCGACGCATAAGTTCATCTTGAAGTGAGAGATAGAAACGTGATTCACCAGGATCACCTTGGCGGCCAGAACGACCACGCAACTGATTATCAATGCGCCGAGATTCATGTCGCTCGGTTCCTAAAACATAGAGACCACCGAGGGCAATTACTTCTTCATGGCCAAGTGCAACCGCTGCCTTTTGGCGAGTGATTTCCTCTGGCCACGCTTTTTCATACTGCTCTGCATCATCAACTGGAGAAAGACCTCTGCGCTGTAATTCAAAATCTGCCATGAACTCAGGGTTTCCACCCAGCATGATGTCTGTACCGCGACCAGCCATATTTGTTGCAACAGTTACTGCGCCTTTAACACCTGCGCGAGCGATAATTGCCGCTTCGCGCTCGTGATGCTTCGCGTTTAGAACTTCATGGGGAACTCCAGCTTTGCGAAGAAAACTAGAAAGTTCCTCTGACTTTTCAACGCTGACTGTTCCAACTAGAACTGGTTGACCCTTGCGGTATTTTTCAGCAATGTCGGCCGTAACTGCGATGAATTTGCCAGCCTCGGACTTATATACAAGATCAGGCTGATCAAGACGGATCATGCTGCGATTTGTTGGAATTGGAACAACACCTAGCTTGTAAATCTGGTGGAATTCTGAAGCCTCTGTCATGGCCGTACCAGTCATACCTGAGAGCTTCTCGTAAAGGCGGAAATAGTTCTGCAATGTAATAGTTGCAAGAGTTTGGTTTTCATCCTTAATTTCAATGCGCTCTTTTGCCTCTAACGCTTGGTGCAATCCCTCGCTATAGCGACGTCCGGCCAGCATGCGACCGGTGTGCTCATCAACGATGAGTAGTTCGCCATTCATCACTACATAATCTTTATCACGCTTAAAGAGCTCTTTTGCCCGCACAGCGTTATTGAGGTAACCAATCATTGGCGTATTGGCAGCCTCGTAAAGGTTACCGATTTGTAGAAGCTCTTCAACCTTTGTTACGCCATCTTCAAGAATTCCAATCGTGCGCTTCTTTTCATCAATTTCATAGTGAACCTCGCGCTGTAATTTACCTACAAGATTTGCAAACTCCACATACCACTTCGTAGCTTTATCAGCAGGTCCACTAATGATTAATGGAGTACGTGCCTCGTCAATTAAAATAGAGTCAACTTCATCTACTACGGCAAAGAAGTGATCGCGTTGAACACACTCTTCAAGTGTCCATGCCATGTTGTCGCGCAAGTAATCAAAACCAAATTCATTATTTGTGCCATATGTAATGTCAGCTAGGTACGCCTCACGTCGCTCTACTGGAGTCATATTGGCCAAAATCACGCCAACCTTTAATCCTAAGAAGCGGTGAATACGTCCCATCCATTCGCTATCGCGCTCTGCTAAATAATCATTTGTTGTGACAACGTGAACTCCGCGGCCAGCTAATGCATTTAAATATGAAGGCAAAGTTGCAACTAAAGTCTTTCCTTCTCCTGTTCGCATTTCTGCGATATTGCCTTTATGAAGTGCGGCTCCACCCATAATCTGAACGTCGTAGTGGCGCTGGCCCAGAGTGCGCTTTGCAGCTTCACGCACAACAGCAAATGCCTCAGGCATTAAATCATCTAACGACTCGCCTTTAGAAAAACGCTCTTTAAAGAGTTCGGTTTGTGCTCGAAGCTCAGAATCAGTCATTGCAACAATTCCAGATTCATGTGCATTAACGAGCGCAGAAATCTTGCTCAGCTCCCGAAGGATGCGGCCCTCGCCTGCACGCATAAGCTTGTCAAAAAACGCTGGCATCAATGCAACCTTTCAAAGCTCACGAACTGATGTACTCCAATTTCCCAGCCCCTATCGTAGAGGTTGGGCCACGCAAGCGGTAACCGAGCCCAAGACCGTAAATCCATGTGAGTTCAGGGCTCTGGCAGCCTCAGAGACGGTGGCTCCTGTAGTGACTACATCATCAATGAGAATTAATTCACCCCGAGGATAAATGTTCTCAGCTATTCCAAAAGCTCCGCGCATGTTGTTAGCCCTTGCCTTTGCGCTAAGAGTGCTCTGATCTTTGACCTTACGAATAATCGTTAATGCTGGAATTACGGGTATAGATGTTCTCACAGATATTTCATTGCAAATATCGGGGATAAAACTTCTACCTCGTCTTCGTTCATTTACCACCGAAGAAGGAATCGGCACAAGCCGCACATTATATTTATCAAAATTAGCTCTACTAAGAACGTGAATTATGGCCTCAATAATTAATTCATCAGCTCCTTTCAAACCACGCTCTTTGGCTGCCAAGATTATTTTGCTTGCAGTTGGAGAATAGAGAACTGCTGAATTAACTCGTAACCCTTGAATATGGGTGAGATAGTAATGTGGATGCCATTCTCGTCGGCAATTTGAGCAAATAGATATTCCAATTGCATTACAGCCATAACAACGAGTGGGAAAGAGCAACTGGCTTAGCTCTGAAATAACCTGCATATTGCCAAGTTATCGTGAAAAGAATTGAGAGAAACCTACTTGTGGAAACTAGGCATGTACATCATCTGGTATTAATTTAATTAAGCGTGATTCAACGCCTTGTCGAGTTTGACGTGGCAGCGTTAAAACAAAATGTGCTCCTTTGCCAGGTCTTCCCCACGCTTCAAGCTCTCCATTGTGCAAACGAGCATCTTCTAGGGCAATTGAAAGTCCTAAACCAGTACCCCCACGAATTCTTGCTCGTGAAGGGTCAGCGCGCCAAAAACGATCAAATACTCGGGTAAGGGCGTTTTCATCCAAACCAATTCCATAATCTCTCACACCAACTGCCACATCATGTTCACTTGCCACGATTGTGATTGCAACTGGCTTTTCTTCAGCGTGATCGATGGCGTTTGAGAATAAATTACGCAAGATGCGCTCAACTCTTCGAATATCTGCTTGCACATTAATACTCTCGGCAATGCAATAAATGCGAAGATCTGTAGACCTCTCTCGGGCCACTAGCCCCAAGTCCTGCGCACATCGATTAACCAACAAGACAATGTCAAAGTCAACGGCTTCAATAACAGCAACTTCAGCATCAAATCGACTGACTTCAAGTAAATCCTCAAGTAGTCTTTCAAAACGATCTAATTGAGCCACTAAAAGTTCAGTACTTCTTGCTACGACTGGATCAAAACCATCACGGGAGGCGTTAATGACCTCAGAGGCCATTCGTAGCGTGGTTAGTGGTGTTCTAAGTTCATGGGAAACATCTGAAACAAATCGTTGCTGCACTCTCGAGAGATTTTCTAGGCGTGCAATTTGTTTCTCTAAGGACTCGGCCATCTCATTAAAGGCAGTTCCTAAAGTGGCAATTTCATCTTGCGACACTACTTTCATCCGTTGGCGAAAGTCTCCAGATGTAAACTGGGTTGCAATCGCTGCCGCCTCACGAACAGGTCGAACAACTTGGCGAACTACAAGCCAAACAATTAATGCAATTAGCAGAACTAAGAATGAGCCTGTCAAAGCTAAGAGACGTTGAATCAATTCTAGGGTTGCGTTTTGATTAGCAAGAGAAAAAATCATATACATTTCATACTGACCGGCCCCAGGTATCTGAACTTTTTGACCAAAAGCCAGACCAGGGATTCTTAAGCCACCTGCGTATTGGATAGTGACATTGGAAGAGACTAAATCAGCACTTTTGCGTACACGCTTACTTAAATTCTCAGGAATTGATGCTGGATCAACTTGGTTAGAGGTAATTTCATAGTTTTGAATGCGATTGTTACCAGGGCTTCGCATGAAGACAACTTCTCTGGCATTTTCATTCGTTGTAAGTGAAGTTGCTGAGCTAATAATGTCGTTAATAACTTTAAATACAGCAGCTTCTTTTTCACCTTCAGCTAATAGAAAACGGTATTCAGCTGAAAATATTGTTGAACGTGCCTCAATACGTGATGACTCCAGATTTACTTTCTTAATACCCGTGGCTAACTGAGAGTTAAGCGCAGAACCAGTTAGGTAAACAACGCCTAAGGAGAGCAAAACAGTTGAAATAATCACTCTAGTTGCAAGTGAATTACGAAGGCGTAAGAAGATACGGTTCATAGTTTAGGAACCGCCCATCACTCCAGCTTTGTAACCAACTCCGCGCACAGTAACCACAATTTCAGGTCGCTCTGAATCATGCTCGATCTTGGAGCGAAGACGTTGAACGTGGACATTGACCAGACGTGTATCAGTGGAATGGCGATAGCCCCACACTTCACTGAGCAACGCATCACGCGTAAATACACGGCCAGGCTCTTTAGCCAGTGCTACTAATAAATCAAACTCCAAGCGAGTCAATAAAATCTGCTTACCTGCGCGCAAAACTTGATGTGCTTGAACATCTATGGCTAAGTCGCCAATAGTTAATAATCCAGCGACATCAACATTTGTTCGGCGCAAGCGTGTGCGAATACGGGCAATCAACTCTGATGGATGTCTAAAAGGTTTAACCATGTAATCATCTGCCCCAGCTTCAAGCCCACGCACAACATCATGCGAATCACCTTTTGCGGTTAACATAATGATTGGAACCATTGATTCTGCTCGAAGTAATCTACAGACTTCAATGCCATCGAGTCCAGGCAACATAACATCCAACAGAACTAAGTCTGGTGGATTGTTACGAAATACATCGAGAACTTCATCCCCGCGACTTACAAGGTCTACATCAATACCTGCACCGGTTAAAACAATGCCGAGCATTTCGGCAAGGTCCTGGTCGTCATCGACGACCATAACCAATGTCATTAGCTACCGTGCTCCCAAGAGTTCAAGTACATATCTTGTGCTGGAGTAAGTGTGTCAATGAGGCCGCCCATGCTCTTTAACTTTAAGCTAGCAACTTCCTTATCGATATATGTAGGAACGTTGTGAACACCAGGCTTCAAGTTCTTAGCTTCTTTAACAAGGTATTCGGCAGTTAATGCTTGATCAGAAAATGACATATCCATAACTGATGCTGGGTGACCTTCTGCTGCGCCAAGGTTTACAAGGCGACCTTCTGCAAGAAGAAGTAAACGGCGACCATCAGCCATTACATACTCATCAGTCTGGTGGCGCATCTTTACATTCTTCTTCACTGAATGCTGTTCTAGCCAAGCAACGTCGATTTCAATATCAAAGTGGCCTGAGTTAGCCATGATTGCGCCATCCTTCATTACTGCAAAGTGCTCATCGCGCAATACATCACGGTTACCAGTAACAGTAATGAAAACATCGCCAACCTTTGCAGCATCTGCCATTGGCATAACGCGGAAACCTTGCATCATCGCATCTAACGCCTTAGTTGGATCAATCTCAGTAATGATGACATCAGCGCCCATTCCCTTTGCGCGTTCTGCAACACCCTTACCGCAGTAACCGAATCCAGCAACAACAAGGATGCGTCCTGCTAGAAGGAAGTTAGTTGAACGAAATACTGCATCAAGAGTTGATTGACCTGTTCCATAACGGTTATCAAACATGTGCTTTGTGTCTGTATCGTTCACAGCAATCATTGGGAACTGAAGTGCTCCATCTTTTGCCATCTGGTTCAGACGGATAACTCCTGTTGTGGTTTCTTCGCAACCACCAGCGATATTTGGAATTAATTCTTTGCGAGTTGTGTGAAGAGTGTTGACGAGGTCGCAACCATCATCGAAAACTTGGTGTGGTTCGATATCAAGGGATGCGTTGATGTGCTTGTAGTAACCATCGCGGTCAACAGCGTTGCGAGCAAAAACTGAGATTCCATACTCATGGACCAAAGCAGCTGCAGTGTCATCTTGAGTTGAAAGTGGATTTGATGCACATAGAGCGATATCAGCACCGCCAGCTTTTAGAACGCGCATTAAGACAGCTGTCTCAGTTGTTACGTGCATGCACGCAGAGATGCGAACACCAGCAAAGGGTTGTGACTTTTCAAAGCGTTGACGGATTTGAGCAAGAACAGGCATATTGCGCTCTGCCCATTCAATGCGCATGCGTCCCTGTGTAGCAAGAGATGCATCTGCAATATCGTGCTTTGGAAGAGTAGAAGTAACTGGTACGTTCACGAAAAGCTCCTTTTATCGACTGCGGTCAGGAGCATAGGTTACTGCCCCCACGCCTAAAGCGAGTAATGAAGGCACGCACCTAGCCACGAATAAGGGAGAGAACCTCATCACGTAGCTCTTGCATGCGCTCTGGCGCCTTGGCCTCAACGTTGAGTCTCAGCAATGGCTCTGTATTCGAGGGGCGAAGATTAAACCACCACGTATCGCCATTGACTGTGAGTCCATCAAGATGATCCGTTGTCACCCCGGCCATAGAACTATACGTGGCCTCAACTAATGCAGTTGCTGCCTGCGTATCTGTAACTTTGGAATTGATTTCACCACTTAGGAAATATCGCTGATACGGCTTTAAAATCTCTGACATAGATTTATTAGATTCTCCTAATGCCGCGATTGCATGCAGAGCTGCAAGTGCGCCTGAATCTGCTCTCCAGAAATCATCAAAATAAAAATGGCCTGAATGCTCCCCACCAAAAATCGCTTTACTCTCAGCCATCATTTTCTTTATATAAGAATGTCCAACACGAGAGCGAAGCCCAACGCCACCATTTTCTTCAATAACTTCTAGCACAGCCCGCGATGAGATTAAATTATAAATAATCGTTGCTCCAGGGTTTTTCTTGAGCTCGCGCTCTGCAATCAAAGATGTTAAATCGGATGGATTAACTGCTTGAGCTTTCTCATCAACTAAAAAACAACGATCAGCATCACCATCAAAAGCCAGACCTAAATCTGCACCGTGTTTGATAACTGCTTTTTGAAGATCTCGCAGGTTCTTTTCATCTATTGGATTTGCCTCATGATTGGGGAAGGTTCCATCTAGTTCAAAGTACATAGGGATTATTTCGCAGTTTAGCCGCGCAAATATCGCTGGAGCTGTGTGTCCAGCCATTCCATTTCCTGCATCTACAACGATTTTAAGCGGGCGAATGGTGGTGAGATCTACAAGGCTTAAAAGGTGATCCACATACTCTTCAAGCATGTCCCGTTGAGTTTCAACCCCAACTGAGCGAAGTTCAAGTGCTGAACCTTTGCGAACAAAGTTTTCAATTGTAAGTAAACCTGACTCTTTACCAATTGGTCTTGCACTGCTTAGACAGAGTTTGATTCCGTTATATTCAGCAGGGTTGTGGCTAGCGGTAAACATCGCACCTGGTAAGCCCAGTTTGCCTGAAGCAAAATACAACATATCTGTTGAGGCTAATCCAATACGAATGACATCCATTCCTAAAGAAGTAACTCCGGCAGAAAATGCATCTGCAAGTGGAATTGAAGATAGCCGCATATCTTCACCAATAACAACTGTTCCCGGCTCGCGCTGTTGTTGTAGAAAGCGGGCATATGCGACGCCTGTAGCAAAAGTAAAGTCTGGAGTTATCTCTAAATCAACGAGCCCACGAATGTCATATGCTTTAAAAATATTTGCAATCTCTTGCGACATTAATTATTCCTTACGATGGAACAGCCCGTAGGTGACCTCGGCGTCCAATTGGAGCGTGTGAAGTATCTTCACCTACAACTGCAGGTGTTTCTTCACTTCGCTTTGCAACTTCACGCACTGCATCTGCGATCGCCATTAAATCATCATCTGATGGACCAGGCTCATTTCCTGTTAGCTCTTGCTTAATAACATTCCATCCGTGTGGAACTTTCAAACGCTCACCATGAATTACACATAGATCATATGCATGTGGTTCTGAATATGTAGCAAGTGGTCCGACTACAGCAGTTGATTCAGCATAAATATAAGTCAGAGTCATCGTGGCAATTGAGCGGCAGCCCACACGAGAGCAAGCTCGACCTACCTGTGCTGGTGACTTCATGGTTAGAACATTAGTGGCCTGTGTGCCAATTATTAGGGATTGCTAGGGATTTAAAACACGAATGTTTGAATTCGGAACTTCTACTCGTGTGAGAGCACTGCCGTTCTGGATAGGAATAAATCCATAACCATTACTTGAGGCTATAAGCGCGCCAGCAAAGACCCCTTTACTGCTGGAAATAATCGTAATTGAACGTGCATTTTCTGGAACGCGCCATGTAGCGATGTCGCTGCCTTTGACTACTGCGCTGATGGTTTTTCCATTTATTAACTTGGTTTGGACTTTCACGGCAATTGAATCTCCTGCAAATGCGATCAGTGGTGATAGTCCTGTCACAGCAATCGACATCGGTGTAAGAGGTGGTGTGGCTGTGCTCCAAACAAAGTCCTTACGCCCGCTTAATGTTACTGATGATGAAATCGAAGCAACTATTGGTTCAGGAGACGTGATGCGAACAGCAAAGGCACTTGCTGAGATTTTTGGCTTGAAAGAAAACTCAGAGACCACGCCAGCATCAATTGAACGTGAACTCATGCCAACAGGAACAAAGCTGCCATCGGCGGATAAAACCTCTAACGTGAATGTTGTATTCACATCTCCGGGTGTGAGAATTCGTAATGTGTGTAAAGAGGAGGCTTTTTCACCCTTTTTAGGAAGCTGGTTAGGGATGGCTGGTATGACAACTTCTTTAGCTGCACTTGGATAGGAGTTTACAAAATCTCCACCCAGCGCTTTTAAGCCAGCCCCTTGTTCATCAATCATGAATGCGTTAACACGACCAGATCGTGGAACTACGTGAACTGCCAAGGCTTTATCACCTGGGGCAAGTGTGTCAATTGAAAATTGCATAAAGCTCTTTGACTTTAAATTTACAGATTTAATTGGTTGTTTTGCATTTTCGGTATAACTCTGAATATCTACGATGGCATCACTTAATCCGCTATTAACAAGAATGAGTCGACCACGCGTTGTGACATTAGCGGTTCCACCAACAAACCAAGCCGCAGAACTTGGCCCAGAACACAGGGTTCCTCCGGCCCAACTTCCTGCCCTGCTTTGCCAAATAAGTGGAGTGGTTCCCTGGGCAGAAATAACTAGGGAATCCTTGGTTACTGGAAAGCGAAGTGCCTTAAAAGGCACAGTCTTGCTACTGCGATTTTCCAATCGTTGGTACTGAACCTTGCGTGAAGAGATAGATATCTGTGAAGTTAAACCTTTGAGCGTTGGCGGACAAACCACCACTGGGTAGCTTTCAGAGTAATTACTTGGCTTCGAGACTGTGGTTACCCCTGATGCAATCATGAAACTTGCGATGAGTGCAGATAAGAAAAGAAAAGGCTTTTCGAATTTCATGCCAACTCCTTCACTGAAATTTCACGTTTTCTGCGACCAGCAGGTGCAGCCAAAATGATCGCTAGGGTCCAAGCGATTAACTGCAGTGATAGCCATGCCCGCCTAATAGTTCCATCATGAATAAGAGATATTTCACCAGCCTCTTTTACCTGAAACTGTGGCAATGACTGTTCATCTTTAGCACGATCTAATCGATATCCATTTTGCAGAACTTGCCATGAACGATCAAAAGTTTCCGTCAAAGTAATTGAGCCTGGACCATAAACCATGGTGCGAGCTCCTACTTCGCCAGCCTCTAACACAGAACGTGTTCCATCTTTTGCAGTAAAAATAATTCGACCAGTCACACCAGTGACTCTCCAAACAACACCAGCCGAAGTTGCTGATGTGCGAGCAAATCCACCAAGACCATCGATGGTTCGAATCACATTACGACTAAATGGGTTTTTAACAAATACATACTTGATTCCATATGAAGAAAAGACTTGGCTGCTATTAATTCCAGAACCATCGATGAGTTCTTGAGCTGCAATTTCAATCGCTCGTACTTGCCCAGGTGCTACATCTGGTTCACCCAGTGAAATATCTTCACCTCGTGAGATGTAGTACTGGATTGATTTTGAGTTCTCAGCACCAACTTCACGTAAGACTAAAGTTTTAGTATCAGCTTCAGCAGTGAGAAAAGCTGGCATAACTCCCTTCATATTGCTCTGTACAGGTGAATCTGCACCAGCAGTAATGGACCAGCCAACACTAGAGATCGAATAAAGCGAGGTAATAATTAAAAGTAGGCCTGCCAAAATATGCCGGTAGTGAATATTGCTTGCAATGAGCACAGTTCGTAAACGGTCCAAAATGACAACACCAGCTGCCACCGATGCAAGAGTTGCCCCAACTAAGAAAGTTCCAACCCAAGTTCTAGTCCCAGCGCTATTGCCGTGCACTGTTATTGAGAGAGATGAGAACAAAACTGCTGCAGATAAAAATGAGATACCGACTTGTGCGAAAGAGCGCGCATTGGAGGATGAAAAAAGGGCAATGATTAGGAGAAGCAGAATTGGGCTAACTGTCCACCAAGGTAGAGATCCAGCACCGCCTGGATTACCCGAAAGAACTAAAGCAGTGGAACCTCCTGCAAGGTTAAGACCTGGTTCGGCTAGAAAGCGGGAAGGGCGAATGAGAGCTTCAAATGAATATGGAGCAACCAATACAAATGGGAATATCAGCAACGTTAAACGCTTGTAGAGCCTTGCCAGAAATAATGGCTTCTCCAATTTCTCGTTGTAGTCACTGAATATTGCAAATCCGATAACTCCCAAGCTCGCAAGAGTTGTTATTAAAGTAAATGAAGTTAAGACAGCTAGCAAAATAGTTAATGCATAGATGCGACGCCAGTTGTTGGTCTCTACTTGCTTCCAATCACTTAGAATCATCGGAATTTGCGGTGCAATGATTAAGGCAACAAGAGTTGCTAATCGTCCTGAGTTCACTGAGGCCAGAACTACTGGCGATAGTGCATATAAGAAACTGGCTGGAATAGTGATGAATTGGTTGTTAGAAAGCTTTCGCAGGAATGAGTGGCCCGACCACATAATCAGAAGTGGCGCAGCTAAAAAGAATATAGTTATTAAAAGCGGTGTTTTACCTAGAAACAGAGTCGATGCCAAGGCCACGACAGCAAGCCAGGCTGGGGATGCAGCTGAGCTCCCCATTCCTACTTGGTGCCAAGACTCAAAATAAATCCCCCATAAATCTCTAGCCCCACTTGGTGAGGCCACAAGTGCACCGCCATTTAAGGCCCCAAAGCGATTGCGGGATTGTATGAGAGTGATTATTGCAAGTGAGAGAAATCCAAAAATCGCTGGGTTTTTTAACAACTTACTTATCTGAAAACGTTGAGTTGGTACCAGTAAGTCCTCTTCTTCAAGTGAGTTTAAAACAGATACTGAAGAGCTCTCCGTAACAGGGATAACTTTTGCTCTAATCACTTCTGCAATGCGGGCCGCTGATAAGCGAATCTGTGACCAACGAGGAGGTATATAGGAAGAGATAACACGAGAAGACACTAATCTTTTTGTTTTTCTAAATTTTCTTGCTCTTACTATCTCAGCCGGCTGAATAATCAAGGTACCCACAGCCAATAGTTCATCGGCTGCATAGCCAGGAAGTTTTGCCAATAGATAACCAATGGAGCGCACCATTGCAGAGGCTAATAATTGAATCGATAGCCAAGGAATCATCCACCACGATGAGTTAGCTAATAAAACATAGGCAGCATTTCTACGATCAAGAAGTAAGGGGCGATGCAAGAGCGCACCATTAACGTCCACGCTGCGGCGCTCTGAAGCCGAAGCTTGCGCATGGTGGGCAACGGCAGCTGTCGTGGCAATAACTCCATGGCCAGCAACTCTGGCCCGCCAGCCAAAATCTATGTCATCACGAAAGAGGGAAAGGTTTGAATCAAAGCCACCGAGTTCTTCAAATATATCTCGTCGTATTAATGCACCTGCGGTACTGACCGAAAGAACATCATGAATACCATCATGTTGGCCTTGGTCATATTCATCGGTTTCAAGACCTGTCCAGCGAGCACCGTTGCCAGCAATACTAATTCCAGCTTCAAGTATGTGAGTGCGATCATGCCAACCTAGAAGTTTTGGACCCACCATTGCAACTTGAGGTCGATCATCAATTGCCTCTAATAGTTTTTCAAGTGCTGTTGGTGTTGGTGCGCAGTCATCATGGATTAACCAAATCCATTCACTATTGCCTTCAATATGTTTAGGCATTTTTGCAACTGCGAGCGCAACAGCATCACCAAATCCGCAGTCACGATCGGCGGCAATTAAGGCAATGCGCGCAGCTTTTATGAGTTTTGTAGATGAATCAATCGATGCTGTATCAACTGCAACAATTTGATCTGCAGGTCTAGTTTGTGAAGCCAATGCAGCAACAACTGCAGGTAGCCATGTTTCACCATCGTGTGTAACAACAATTGCGGTGACTAAATGTCTATCTGTTATTGCCACAACTAAACCACCATCTCTTAAAGAGTTGGGATTAAAAGATTACGCAGAACGGCGCTTTAAGCGACGACGTTCGCGCTCTGATAGTCCGCCCCAAATTCCAAAGCGTTCGTCATGTGCAAGTGCGTATTCCAAGCACTCTGAGCGAACATCGCAGGAAAGACACACACGCTTTGCTTCGCGAGTTGAGCCGCCTTTTTCAGGAAAGAATGCTTCTGGATCTGTTTGCGCACACAATGCGCGTTCTTGCCAAGAGAGTTCAATACTCTCCCCAGTCGCTAGTGTGATCTTTGGGCCAGTCGTGGGGGTTGGGGAGTTCGTGGCTTCAGGTTTAATCGGCATCGTCGATTCTCCTTGAAAACTTCGGGTCTGATCCCTTGTGGAAAAGACTTACTAATAAGTGAATTACACGCGTGTAAGTCGAATAAGTCAAGCCAAGACGAGCCCTTATTGGAGGTAATTCACGCTTAAATCAAGCTGGGATTTCAATTATTTCTGTATTTGTCACAAAAGATGCCGATATTTTCGCCGATTCAGCCACAACTGCCCCCGATGCAATAAATGAATTAGTGATCGTTGCAGCTGCGCCTACTTCGGCCCCAGATTCAATGATGGAAGCTGAGATATGGGCACCCGCCCCAACTACTGCGCCACTAGAAATACAGCTTCCCCCATCAATGTGTGCAGATGGATCCACCTGTGCGCCTTTCATTATTAAGAAATCCTTGCCTTGGCTTTCGATATGTTCAGAGGTTAAAGCAGCTGAATCGGCTAAGCCTGTTACTAAATCTTGTGAGCCCTTAAGTAGTGCTTGTGGTGTGCCAATGTCTAACCAATAAGAATCATCAATAAAACCAAAGACTTTCCCATGTGCAGCCACAAGATTTGGAAAGACTTCCCTTTCAACACTTACAACTCGATCTGGTTCTATTGTTTGAATCACTGAAGATTTGAACACATAGCACCCGGCGTTAATGGTATTTGTAACTGGATTTTCCATTTTTTCTAGAAAAGCTGTCACACGACCATCAGAATCAGTTGGAACACAACCATAAGAACGAGCATCTTGAACTGCTGTTAAATGTAGTGTTGCATCAGCATTATTTGCTTCATGTTCTTGTATTTGAAGTGATAAATTGTGTGAACTTAAAACATCACCATTAAAGACAACAACAGATTCATCATTCGCCAATAGTTTTGCAGCGTTTCTAATAGCACCGCCTGTGCCCAAAGGCTCTTTTTCAACGGCATAGAGCAGTTTCATTCCCCATTGAGATCCATCGCCAAAATAAGGAATGAAAACTTCAGAGAGATATGAAGTGGCAAGAACTACCGTTGTTATTCCTGCCTTTTTTGCCATAGCCAATTGATGTTCTGTTACTGGCAAACCAGCAACTGTGAGCATTGGTTTTGGTGTGTTTTTAGTCAGTGGCATTAAACGTGTTCCAAAGCCACCAACTAGAAGGATTCCAACGGCCATCAGCTAAGCCTTTAAGCGGTTAACTGCATCTTTTATGGCTGCATCAGTCACAGTCATTGCGATGCGAATATGGTTCTTACCTTTTTCACCATAAAAGCTGCCTGGGGTTGCCAGGATTCCACGCTCGGCTAACCAATCAACACTTGCCCATGCATCTTCATCTCGTGTACACCAGATGTAGAGACCAGCGCTGCTAAATTCAATTCGAAACCCGCAGGCTTCAAGTGCTGGATGCAGAGCATCACGTCGTGCGTTATATCGCCCACGTTGCTCGGCAACATGTGAATCATCTCCGAGTGCAACGGTCATTGCTTTTTGCACAGGTAGTGAAACCATCATGCCTGCATGCTTTCTGAGTTCACGAATCTTTGCAATTAACGAAGAATCACCCACAAGAAATGCTGCACGGTATCCAGCCATTGAAGAGCGCTTAGATAATGAATGAAGCGCCAAAATATTCTTGTTATTGCCTTCGGTTAAGGCCAAGACAGATGTTGGTATGGCGTGGTGCTCAAACTCCAAATAACACTCATCTGAAATCAAAACTGCATCGTTTGCTCGTGACCATGCAATGCATTCCTTTAATTCTTCAACGCTATGGACTCGCCCAGTTGGATTTGATGGTGAATTCAGCCAAGCTAAATCAGCGTTAGGCCAGCTTTGTGCACTGATAGGAACAGGAATTGACTGTGCCTGTGCTATCAATGCACCCACGTGATAGGTGGGATAAGCAATCTCTGGAATGAGCACCTTTTTAGATTCTAAAATTGTTGGTAGCCATGCAACTAACTCTTTAGAGCCAATGACTGGCAAAACATCAAAATCACCGGTTGCACCTAATCTAGATTTTGCCCAAGCTGTAATGGCTGCACGTAATTGCGGTGTTCCAGCAGTTACTGGATAGCCCGGTGAATTAGAGGCCTCACGTAATGCAGCTTGAATAAATTCAGGTGTGGGATCTACAGGGGTTCCAACTGAGAGATCAATAATCCCACCAGGGTGCGCACGAGCCTTATCTCCATAGGGGGCAAGAGCGTCCCAGGGGAAATCTGGGAGTGAAGAGCGCAAGAAAACTTACTCGCTCTTAGGGGGAAGAGCTTTTACAAGTTCATGGTCGGTGCCAGTTGCTCCGACTTTGCTGGCTCCACCTGGTGAACCGATTTCTACGAAAAATTCAGTATTAACTTTTCCAAACTGCTTCCACTGTGGTGGGACATCATCTTCATAGTAAATAGCCTCAACTGGACACACAGGCTCACACGCACCGCAGTCAACGCATTCATCGGCTTGGATATAGAGCATGCGATCGCCTTCATAGATGCAGTCCACAGGACATTCAGCGATGCAGGATTTATCTTTCACATCGATACATGGTTGGGCGATCACATAAGTCACGACTAGCCTCCGTAAGAAATATTAGTTATCAACACCCAGATTGTAATCGTATAGGCACTCCTAGCGCGATATTTGAAGTTAAGGATTATCGTTGAGCCATGAATCAGGGTCTAGAGGCCACATTTAGCGCCCTCATAGGAAAGCGCGTCACCATCCGCTTACACGAGCCCGAGGGTGGATTCCGCGACATCGTGGGTCACCTAGAGTCCCCCATCACACTTCGCAATCGCCATGGAAAACTTATTGAATTCTCTTACGATGAGATTGCATTATGGAAAGAAGTGGTTGAAATAAAGTGAGCCTTCGACTCTATGACACTGCTTCTCGAAAGCTTCAGCCAGTTACCTCAACTAATGGCACAACAACAATGTATTGCTGTGGGCCTACGGTTTATCGTGATGCACATGTGGGAAATTTAAGAACATTCCTGCTTTCAGATCTGGTGCGAAGAGTGCTGATGGCACATGGTGTTGATGTGAAACTTATTCAAAATATTACTGATGTTGGTCACATGTCTGAAGATATTGAGAATGAAGACAAGATGCTTGCTCAGGCAAAAGCTGAATCCATAGATCCCTTTACCGTGGCACGAAAATATGAGGCAGGTTTTCACACGGACTTAGCACGCCTGAATATTGAAAAGGCAGATGCTTATCCAAGAGCTAGCGCATCAATTGAGTTAATGCTTGCCATGATTGAGGAACTCATCTCTAAGGAATTTGCATATGTGGGTGAGGATGGCACGGTCTATTTTTCTGCCCAAGCATTTCCAAGTTACGGCGCGATAAGTGGTAACCGCTTAGATGCGCTCAAGCCTGGTCATCGCTATGAATACAGTGAAGATGGTGCAAAACGTTTTCATGCAGACTGGGCGCTCTGGAAAAACGCTGGCACACGAAGTGAAATGATTTGGGATTCACCATGGGGACCTGGTTTTCCTGGTTGGCATATTGAATGCTCAGCAATGTCACTTCACTTCTTGAATTCACATATAAATCTTCACGTCGGTGGAATAGATCTGCGCTTTCCACATCATGAGAATGAGCGAGCTCAGTCAAATGCAATTACTGGAAATGAGAGCGTGGATCTGTGGCTTCATGGCGAGCATCTGCTTTTTGAAGGTCGCAAGATGTCTAAAAGTGCCAGAAACGTTGTCCTCCTTAAAGATGTTATTGATCGGGGTTTTGATCCCCTTTCCGTGAGATTGTGTTTTCTAGAAAATCGCTACAGAGCCCAGATGGATTTAACGTGGGCCTCGATAGAAGCAGCCGATGCAACTCTTAAACGTTGGCGCAAGAAAATAAAAACATGGGGAACACAAGTTGCTACCAAAGATCCTGAGCTCTTAGAAATTCTCAATAACGACTTAGACACTCCAAAAGCAATTCAATATCTGCGCAGCATAGAAAAAAATGATGACCTCAGTAATCGTGCAGCGTTATTTCTATTTGCGGATCAGGTTTTCGGTCTTGATCTTAATCGAGAGGAAGTAAGCAAAGCTTTAACTCCAGAACAGGAGCAGATTCTTAAACTTCGCCAAAGCGCAAGAAATGAAAAGCAATGGGATAAAAGTGATGAGTTAAGAATTAAGTTAGAAGAAAGTGGACTTGAAATTATGGATGGTCCTGAAGGTCAAATCGCAAGCTGGCGTTAAGCAGGAAGCAAGATTGCAATTACTAAAGCTAAAAATCCCATATTAATCAGTGAAATTCCAACAGCAGTGCCTTCAATTAAATACTCTTCATTTATGCCTGGAAAGCCTGCGCGCAACACTACAAAAGTCCAAGCAACGGCAGCTAATATTTTTAGAGTTCTCCCACCCCACATCCGACCAATACTCCAAATGCCAACCAAAGTTGAGAGCAAAACAAAAATCAAACCAAATGGAGCTAGGGATGCATGTAAAAATACTGACCCTGCACCGAGTCCAGCTCCGATTGCAATGGCATAGATTCTGCGCATTAAAGAATCACTCCAGAGGTTAAATCGTTCTCGCGGCCTTGTTCATCAAAAGGCTCACTTTTTTGCCCCTTAATCAGGGTGTAGTACTCATGTCCCCAGACTTGTAAACCCAAGTTGTTAGAGAGGGCGAAGAATGGCCCATCTAATGCAATCTGTGTTTCATGGGCTTTCATAGCTGCCATTTTGGCATCTACAAAGGCATTGCCATCAATGAGAGTTGTGACAAATGAATCATCTTTAGCAAATGGCAAATCATCAACACTTTCAGCACCAAAAAAATCAGAACCAATCTCTTTCATGGCTTCCATTCCTTGGGCTATAACTGATTTAGGGACTGTATTCCAGTAAATCTTTTGAATCTGCCACGTTGCTAATTCACTTGCCCGCATAGCAACTCGATGAGCTTGAATATGATCAGGGTGACCATATCCGCCGATTTCATCATAAGTAATCAAAACATGAGGTTTTACTTCTTCAATTATTTTAACAAGCTCGCCTGCAGCTGAATCTAAATCTGCTTGCCAGAAAACATCAGGCCGGTTATTTGATTCAGTTCCCATCATTCCACTATCTCGGTAGTGGCCTAGAAACCTGAAATCTGAAATACCCAATGCTTTCATTGCAAGAGCTAATTCCACTTCACGGTGCTTTCCTAATTCATCTTTTTCACTACTTGCTAAGTAAGAAAGAGAAGGGACTAAAACTTCTCCTTCTTCTCCGCGTGTACAGGTAACTAAAGTAACTGTGGCCCCCAGTGATGCATATAGGGCCATAGTCGCGCCGTTATTGATGGTTTCATCATCGGGATGTGCATGCACAAGGAGAATTCGATAGCCCTGATAAGAACTTTTCATAACTTCTCCCATGCAACTATTCCTCCCTCTAAATGTCGCGAATTTGTGAAGCCCGCTTTTTGAATAAGAGCCAAGCAGGTTGCTGATCTTATTCCAGAGTGACAGTGAAGAATAATCTCCTTATCGCGTGGGAGCAGTTTGAATGCAGAAGCATCAACAAATCCAGCTACTGGTATCAATACTGAACCCGGGATTCGAGATTGTGCAAATTCTTCAGGTTCTCTCACATCAATGAGAAGAAAGTCCTCATCGGCGGCGAACTTGCTCTTTAGATCTCCAACTGAGATTTCAGGCGCGGGAGTTTTCATAGGAAGTTAATTCTGCCGTATTCACGCATGCGCTGCTACAGCTATTAGCGCAATCACCTCTACTGCCTCTACGATTACGCCAATGAGCACAATTGATACATCAAATAAGCCACGATTGCCTCGTGACGAGCGTCGCGCACTTTTGCTCTCAGCGGCCCTTGAGGTTTTCACTGCCGCTGGCTATCACTCTGCTGCAATGGATGAAATCGCAGATCGCGCAAATGTCAGCAAGCCAGTTTTGTATCAGCATTTCCCATCCAAGTTAGAGCTCTATCTTGCAGTTCTTGATTTACATATTGACTCATTAGTTTTTGAAATTCAAAGAGCAATCGCTTCAACTCCTGATAACGCCAACCGAGTGCATGCCACAGTTGATGCATATTTTGGCTTTATTGAAAAAGAGGGTGAAGCTTTTAGATTACTTTTTGAAAGTGACATGAGTGTTGAGCCATCTGTGCGTGAGCGCCTTAATCGAATGACATATGACTGCGCGGCTGCTGCTAGTGCCGTAATTTCAATTGATACAGGTCTTCCAAAAGAAGCTTCAATGCTCTTAGGTGTTGGAATGATTGGATATGCCCAAGTAACAGCACGCCATTGGTTAGACCGAGACAGCACATTAACCCGTGAACAGGCAGTTGAGTTGGTCAACAACCTCATGTGGCGAGGAATTTCGGGATTCCCGCGCAATTAATTCCGATAGGATTAGAACTATGAGCACCACTAATAAACAAATTTCTGGCGCCGTTTAACGTGTCGAAAACTTTCGCAGAGCTCCCACTACGTCCCGAAACCATTGAGGCCCTTCATGCCCATGGCTTCATCGCCCCATTTGCTATTCAAGAAATGGTATTACCTATCGCACTCAGTGATGGTGACGTTATTGGCCAAGCTAAAACAGGAACTGGAAAGACTCTGGCCTTTGGCGTTCCTGTTATCGAACGTGTAATTGCACCCAATGATCCAGAGTGGGCAGGCTTTGAACATAAAGGAATGCCACAGGTTCTTATCGTCGTTCCAACCCGCGAACTGTGTACGCAGGTAACTAAAGATATTGAAGAGCTAGCAAGTAACCGTGGAATTAGAACGCTAGCAGTTTATGGTGGGCGAGCATTTGAACCACAGATCGAAGCGCTACAAGCTGGCATTGAAATCGTTGTTGGAACACCAGGGCGACTTCTTGATCTCTCACGCCAAGGTCAGCTGCGTTTAAAGCAAGTATCACGCCTAGTTTTAGATGAAGCAGATGAGATGTTAGATCTTGGTTTCTTGCCTGATGTTGAAAAGATCTTGGCAAATACTCCTAATCGCATGCAAACCATGTTGTTCTCAGCAACTATGCCTGGCGACATCATCGCTCTTGCCCGTCGCTTTATGAATCAACCAATTCATATTCGCACTCAGGACTCAGAAGATGAAGGCGCAGTTGTTACTCGCATTAAGCAGCATGTATTACGTGCTCATGCCATGGATAAAATTGAAATGCTGGCTCGTATTTTGCAGGCCGAGGGCCGTGGACCAACCATGGTCTTTTGCCGCACCAAGCGCACCTGCCAAAAGACAGCTGAGGATCTTATGGAGCGCGGCTTTAGAGCCGCACCTATCCATGGAGATCTCGGACAGAGCGCGCGTGAAAAAGCGTTAGGTGATTTCAAAGCAGGTAAGTCAGATGTTCTCGTTGCAACAGATGTTGCGGCTCGAGGAATCGATATCGATGGAATTACACACGTAATTAATTATCAGTGCCCAGAGGATGAAAAAACTTATGTGCACCGCATTGGTCGCACAGCACGTGCCGGTGCACATGGAATTGCAGTCACATTCGTTGACTGGGATGAATTAGCTAGATGGAAGATGATTAATCAAACCCTTGATCTTGGATTGGCCGAACCAGAAGAGACATATTCCTCTTCCCCGCACCTGTATGAAGTTCTAGATATTCCAGCAGGCTCCACAGGCCGACTGACTAAAAGTAAACCAGTTGCACAAAAGGCTGCGCCAGAAAAGCACGTTGAGAAGAAGGCTGAATCAAAGCCAAAAGTTGAGCGAAATCGCACACGGACAAAGAAGTTTTAAGAGAGTTAAGTTGTAACAAAAACGCGTATTGCATTTACCAGCATCTGAACTGCGATCGCGGCAAGCAATAAACCAGCGATACGCGCTACTAATGTCACGCCAGCTTCCTTAATGACCTTCATAATCGTTGTTGATGCCATCAGCACTGCAGCGATAGCAACGTGAACGGCGAATACTGCACAAATTAAACCCATCGCCATGCTTGGGCCATCAATTTGCTGAACGAAAATCATTGTTGCAACGATTGCACCAGGTCCTGCTAGTAAAGGTGTTCCTAGCGGAACGAGTGCGATGTTGGCATCTTTTGACTCACCGCGACCACTTCCCTTGCCCCCAGTGAGAAGATCTAATGAAATAAGCAAAAGCAATAAAGCACCCGCTGCTTGCATCGCGGCAATTGAGACATTGAGATAACTCAAAATAAAGCGACCGAAAAGTGCAAATATTGAAATCACAAGGAGTGAGACTGAAGCCGCTTTTATTGCAAGAATTCTGCGCTCTTTGGCTGATTTGTCAGCAACTAAAGCTAAGAATATTGGCGTAGCACCAGGTGGATCCATAATCACAAAGAGAGTCACAAATGATTGGATGGCAAAGGTTAAAGCGCTAACTTTCATGCTCCTACCACCCTTCGTTTATCGGCAAGTGATTCAAGTTTTTCCCATTGCCCTGGGCTGGTTTGAAACTCTGCTAGTAAATTCAGTTTACCGCTTCCGTGATAGTCGCTGGAGCCAGTTATCACTAAATCCAACTCTGTGGCAATCGAGCGCAACATCGCTCTTTCTTCTGGATTTTGATCCCTATGATCCACTTCAATTCCATTTAAGCCAGCATGTACTAGCTCTTGAAAATCACTTGCTTTAAGTATCTGGCCGCGATGTGATGCAAAAGGATGAGCAATCACTGCAACTCCTCCGGCGCTTCGAATCATTGCAATTGCTTGGGCTGGAGTTGGGGCCGCATGTGAGACATAAAACTGGGAATCATTATTGAGCATGCCTTGAAATGCTTCATCGCGTGTAGAAATGACACCTTTGTTAACCAAGGCATCAGCTAAATGTGGGCGACCAAGTGTGGCGCCATCAGGGCGTGCGGCTTCAACATCTGCCATTGAAATATCAATGCCTGCTGCCTGCATCTTCTCAACCATCTTGCGCATCCGAGGCATTCGTCCATCACGCGTTTCTTCAAGCATCACTTGCATGTGCTTATGTCCACCGTCAAAGAGAAGGCCCAACATGTGCACACTTATTCCATCTTCAGTTAAGCAGGATATTTCACTACCAAGTGCTAACGTCAGATTGCCACGCAAGCTCTCAGTTGCCTCTTGCCAACTAGAGGTTGTGTCATGATCAGTTATTCCCAGAACTGTTAAACCTTGAACAATCGCTTTATTTACAAGTTCGCGTGGAGTATCTGTGCCATCGCTTTTATTGGTGTGTGTATGTAAATCGATCATGGAGCCAGCTCCACTGCCCCAGGTCTTGATCGAGTAACAACTAACACACATCCAATTAAAATCAATGCAATTCCAGGCAAAATACCAAGTGGTGGTTTTTGTCCAAGCCACCAAAAAGCAAGCAGTGAGCTAACGGGTACTTCGAAAAAGATAATGAGAGAAACAATTGCTGGTGATACACGTTTGAGAGCTGTATTAAACATAGTATGACCAAGAATCTGTGCGCCAACAACAAGACCTAAAAGGATCCACCATTCACGCCCAGAGAAATTAAATATCGGAAAACCCATTAGCAACGCCATTGGTAATGCCGTCATGGCGCAAACGAAATAACAGACGGTTGTGTACACAGTTGTTTCAACTGTGCGCTGTGCACGTGATCCAGCCATCATGTAAAGAGCAGCAAGGGCTGCCGAGAAAAGTGCGGCGACATCACCTAGAAATGCACGAAGAGAAATCTGTAAATCAATGCCTGATATCAAAAGTACGCCTGAAAAGCTAACAATCATTCCAAGCCAGGCTTTAGAAGGAATATGCCCGCCACTGAGTTTTACAAACAATGCGGCAAAGATTGGTTGCAAGGCAACAAGTGCCGTACCTGCAGCAACACTTGTCCAGCGCATCGCTAGAAAGAATCCCACAAAGTGAATGGCTAATATAAAGCCAGCCAGAATGGACCACTTAATACCTACGCGATCTCTCGGATATTTGAGAGCAAAAGGAAGTGTTAATAGTGAACCACCAAGATTTCTCCAAAAAATCAATGTCGGAATTGGCATTGCACTCATTGCAATCAGAGGTCCTGATGTTCCAATTCCCATTATTCCAATACCAAGGCGAATTAAATCAGGTCTTCCTGGAATAGTCGTATGACTATCGCGCGAATCGCCTTGCGATATCAATTGCTCTCCGGGGAAATACCTAAGCGAACACCTACTAGAGATTTACTGCGCTTAACAAGAATCTCTGCAATCGCAAGAATTGTCTGTGCAGATTCAGATTCAGGAGCAGCTTGAACTAACGGAACTCCGTCATCGCCACCAGTTCGGAGTTCTGGATTAAAG
>OFRL01000101.1_pt1 | contig 46506 bp, 56 predicted proteins | sample 1543121 | NCBI WGS metagenome assembly OFRL01 (sample SAMN07774228, study PRJEB24372) | wastewater metagenome | isolation source: Lake Maggiore Cannobio | place: Italy: Cannobio | collected 2016-01
CTGCGCGCTTCTCGACGAGCGGAACCTGGTGGAACACGAGGCTGCAGCTGATCTTTTCGGCTACCCGGCCTTCGAGCATCCCGGCAATGTCACGCAGATAACCCTGCCGCAGATCCGCCGAAACGCCCGCCGTCACCAATTTGCCGCCTGCACGCTCCAGGACACGGATGTCGGGGTCCAGTCCGATCAGCTCCGCGCCGGGGGCATGGCGCCCGATTTCCGCAAGGAAAGTTCCGGTCCCGCAACCCGCATCGACGATCAGCTCACCTGCACGCGGCGCCAGCCGGGCAAGCAGCGCCGACCGCCACGCCCGGTCCCGGCTCAGCAGCCGGACGATCGGATCGTAGATGCCGAGCAGGGGGAATGCCGGCGTGAAGCCGGTCGATGCGCCATCGTGCAGGTAGCGGTTGGGAGCCGTGGATTGCATGGTGCAAATTTGCGAGCCATCGCTCACATTGTCTACTCGCATCGAAATCCGGGGACCCGATCGCGCCCGCGATTTCGATGGCCCCTCGGAAATCCGCCGCCCAGACGCGGCCGCACGCGTCGGCATAGACGCAACGCGAAACCACCGCTCGCATTCTATCGCGCGAGGAATGGGCGCCAATGCCCACCGCCCCTGCGGTCTGGCGCCCGCGCGCTATCGCCCGATCAGCGCCCGGCCGGCCACCGCATCGAGCTTCGCCAGCAACGCGGCGTCGCGCGCGGACGGTGCGGTGATCAACGCGGTGTCGAGGCAGGTATCGATCGGCGACGGCGCACGCACCGACGGAAGCGCCTGCAGCAGATTGGCAATCATCGTACGCGCCTTGGCCGCGTTGCTCGAAAGCTGTGCGATCACCTGCGCGACGTCCACCGCCGCTTCTTCCTCGCGCCAGCAATCATAGTCGGTGACCATTCCGATCAGCGCATAGGGCATCTCCGCTTCGCGGGCGAGCTTGGCCTCGGGCATTGCGGTCATGCCGATCACGTCGGCACCCCATTGGCGGTAGAGGAGGCTTTCCGCGCGGCTGGAGAATTGCGGGCCTTCCATCGCCAGATAGGTGGCACCCTTGGTCACTGCGCCGCCCGCTGCTGCGACCGCCACCGCCGCATAGCCCGACAGGCGCGGGCAGACCGGTTCGGCCATCGACACGTGCGCGACCATGCCGGTGCCGAAGAAGCTCGATGAACGCGCGACGGTGCGATCGATAAACTGATCGACCACCACGAAATGCCCCGGCGGCAATTCTTCGCGCAGCGACCCGATCGACGAAATGGCGACTATGTCGGTGCAGCCGCTGCGCTTCAGCGCGTCGATATTGGCGCGGAAGTTGAGCTCCGACGGGCTGATGCGATGCCCGCGTCCGTGGCGCGGCAGAAAGACGAGTTCGACGTCGCCGATCGACCCGAACAGCAATTCGTCCGACGGCTGCCCCCATGGCGTATCGACGCGGTGCCAGCGCGGATTGTGCAAGGCATCGATCGCGTACAGGCCCGATCCGCCGATGACGCCCAGTTTCCACTTTCCGCTCATGCGGGTTTCCCTTCCTGTGATTCCAGCCGTGCCAGCCACGCTTGCGCTTGCTTTGGTTCGCCGACGGCGTGTGCCGATACGGGGCCGCGCGATGCAACAAAATCCGCGTGGAGCGCAAAGGGCGGCATCGATAATTGTTCGCGCAGTTGATCGGCGGTTTCGCCCAATTCGGTCAGTTCCAGCACCGTCGGGGCCGCCTTGGCGGCGTGAGCCCGGTCTTTGGTGTGGCCGAACAAGCCCCACTGGCCCGCCGCCGTCCGCTGCAGCGCGGCGAGCAGCAGCGTGCGATATTCGGTTTCGATTTCGGCGCGACGGTCGTCGAGCCGGGCGAGGCGGTCTGCTTTTGCCATGGCTCAGACGACCGTCATGTCGCTTTGATAATGATGCCAGGCGAAGATCGCGGCGGCCCCACGGTGCGGACGCCACGGCTCGGCCAGGTCACGCACCAGCTTCTCGCTTGGGCGCGCCTCGTGGCCGAGGATACGGCCAATTTCAATTTGCACCGCCAGGTCGCCCGCCGGCCAGATGTCGGTCCGGCCTTCTGCGAACAGCAGATAGATTTCGGCGGACCAGCGCCCGATGCCCTTGACCGCGACCAGCTTGGCGATGGCTTCCTCGTCATCCGCAGGCAGATGGTGCAGATCGAGTTCGCCGCTCGCCACCAACGCCGCGAGGCTGCGCGCATAACCCGCTTTCTGGCGCGACAGGCCCGCCTCGCGCAGCGTCTCGTCGGTTGCGCCAGTGATATTGGCCGGGTCGTCGAGCGACCCGACCAGCCCTTCGAGCTTGTTCCAGACGCTCTGCGCGGCCTTGGTGCTGACCTGTTGCCCGATGATGGTGCGCAGCAGCGTGGCATAGCCCCGCTCGCGCAGGCGCGGCGCGGGATACCCGACGCGGGCGAGTGCGGCGGCAAAGGCTGGTTCCCGTTCCGCCAGCGCGTCCAGCGCGGTTTTCAACTGGTCGGCGCTGAGGCCCATGCGGTGATACCTTGATCGGGGCCGCTTCTGGCGGCATGGCGGTGGAGACAGTGGCTATCGCAAAGGATCGTTCATGCCCAAGCTTATCGTCGTGACCCGCGAAGGGGAAGAACGGGAGATCGAAGGCGATGCCGGCCTTTCGGTGATGGAAGTCATCCGCGACGCGGGGATCGATGAAATTCTGGCGCTGTGCGGCGGGTGCTGTTCATGCGCGACCTGCCACGTTCATGTCGACCCGGACTTTGCGGCCAAACTGCCCAAGATGAGCGAAGACGAGAACGATCTGCTCGATTCCTCGGCCGACCGCGACGCGACCTCGCGCCTGTCGTGCCAGATCGAACTGACCGATGCGCTGGACGGGCTGAAGGTCCGCATCGCCGCCGAGGATTGAGGCGGCAAGCGGGCGGCGCGGTCGCCGCCCGTACCCTATTTGAAGCGTAACACCGCCGTTGGTGCATCCTTGGTGGTCGGTGTCGCCTTCCACGTCACGGTCTTGCGCGTGCCCGTCGTCACCGCACCATCTTCCTGATTCTGGCTGACGATCTCGGCATCGGTATCGAGCGTGAAGGTGCCGTCGAGCTGGCTTGTCGGCCCCTTGTCGGTCATGCCGCCTGCCAGCCCCTTGCTGGCGTCGCTCTGATTGGCATAGCCCGGTGCCTTGATCCGCACCGTATTGTTCGCCCGCACTTCCAGCGCGATGAACGGAAACAGCACCTCCGCGTCCAGATTGTACGGCCACAGGAAGCCGCGATCGAGCGTGCCGGAAATGGCATAGTCGATGCTGAACTTGCCATCGCCGAGATAGCTCACCTTGCGATAGCCAATTTCCTTGGCGAGCGTCGCGGCGATCGCGCGGTTCTTGGCGTCGGTTGCGGCCTTGCCGTCGGTTTCGGCGGGCTTGGTGTCCTTCGGGACCGGTTTCTGCTTGGCGATTTTCTGGAGCGTGGGTTCTTCATCGTCGGTGGCGGCGGGGTCGGTCCCCTTGGCATCGCCGTCGCCGCCATCCTTCATACCCTTGGCGAACTCGCCGCCCAAATCGACCGCGATCACCTCCCCGACATAGGTGAAGGTGAAGTGCCGGTCGGCGTCGATCCGCAAGCTCGACACGAACGTGCCGGGGGTCAGCACGCAGCTGGCCAAGGCAAATGGCAAGAGCAGCACGCCCAGCAGCTTTAGCGTCAGCCGCCGCGCGAGACGTGCCGTCATGTCGAACCTCCCGTTCAGCGTGACGCCACCGCGTACAGCGCGATGGCCGCTGCGTTCGACACGTTCAGGCTTTCAACCTTATGGGAGATCGGCAAACGCGCAAGCTCGTCGCAATGCGATGCCGTATTCTGCCGCATCCCTTCGCCCTCGGCACCCAGCACCAGCGCGACGCGCTGCGTGCCCATTGCCTGGGTTAAGGTCTGCGTAGCCTCGCCGGTCAGCCCGACGCGCCAGAAACCGGCTTCAGCGATCTCCTCGAGCGCGCGCGCGAGGTTGACCACACGCACCCATGGCACGATTTCGAGCGCACCCGAGGCCGCCCGCGCGATCGTGCCCGATTCGGGTGGCGCATGCCGGTCGGGCGTGACAATGCCGAGCGCATCGAACGCGGCGGCCGAGCGCATGATCGCGCCGACATTGTGCGGGTCGGTCACCTGGTCGAGCACCAGCAACGGGCGCTGGTCGCCTTCGCCCTGCTGCAGCAAATCGCCGAGCCACATATCCTCCAGCGGATCGACCTCAGCCACCAGCCCCTGATGCGGGGCATCGCCCGGCACCAGCCGTGCGAGATCGGCAACATCGGCATAGACGATCGGGATCACCGGCGGGATGTCGAGGCTGGCGGCGGCCTCACGCGTCACCCAGAGCTTGCGCACTACCCGTTCGGGGTTGGCGAGTGCTGCGGTGACGGCGTGGCGTCCCCAAAAACGGGGGCGACCGGCAGGGGCCTGTGACGGGCGATGTCCACGGCGAGCCATCAGTTGGTCTCCACGATCGAAGCGCGCAGCGCGCGCGCAGTAAGCATAAGGTCAAAGGCAAGCGGTACAGACACGGGTTTATTCATCCTCGTCGGAATAAGCGAAAGGCTCGGTCACCGCCGGTTTGGTCGGCAAGGGCGGGCGGGGCAGGGCCTTTTCGGCATTGGCGGCATTGACCAGGAACGACGCGAGAATGGTCGAGGCCTGGCGCATGTCATTGCCCTTCAAATGGTCGAAGGTGTCGATGCTGGAATGGTGGACGCGGCTGTCATAGTCGAGCGGATCCTGGATGAACTGGAAGCCGGGCGCGCCGACCGCCTGCATGAAGACATGGTCGGTGCCGCCGGTGGTGCGGATCACCACGTCCTTCGCCCCCATCGGGCCGAACGGGGCGAGCCACTCGCGGAAGATCGGCACCACCGCCGGATTGTTCTCGGCATAGATGCCGCGCACCTTGCCCGAGCCATTGTCGAGGTTGAAATACGCGGCCAGCTCGCCCCAGCCGGGCTTTGGCGTGATCGGCCAACGGTTGGACCAGCCCATGTACAGCGCAAGCCCGGTCTGTTTCGGGTCGCTCGGGTTGCCACGCGTGGCGAGGTGGCTTTCGACATAAGAAAGCGAGCCGAGCAAGCCCTGCTCCTCGCCCGCCCACAAGGCGAAGCGGATCGTGCGCTTGGGGCGGATGCCGGTTTTGGCGATGATCCGCGCGGCTTCCATCACCATTGCCGAGCCGGCACCATTGTCGGCAGCACCATCGCCCGCGACCCACGAATCGAGATGGGCACCGGCCATCACATAACCGGCCTTGGGATCGGAACCGGGGATTTCGGCGATGACGTTATAGGCGCGCGTGTCGCTATCGTCGAAGCGCACGTCGCTGTTGATCTCCACTGTCGGTGCAGGGCCGATCTTGGCGAGGCGGGCAAGGCGGCGATAATCCTCCGCTGCGATCTGAACTGCGGGCAGCGACGGCGTATCGCCGACCCCGAAGGTGTAGCCCTCGCCGCTGACGAGTTTGCCGTCGCGATACGCCATCGTCGCCATTGCGACCGCCCCCTCGCTCTTCAGGAAGGCATCGAGCTTCTTCGCAAAATCGAGGCGCTTCAGGCGGCGGTCGGCGGCTTCGGGATTGTAGGTGGGCTGTTGATATTGGTCGAGCTTGCCAAGTTCTTCGCCGGTATAGCGCTGGAAGGGAGCCTCGCCCGGTTCGGAGCCAGTGTTGGGCAGCGTGACCATGACGATCTTGCCCGACAGCTTGCCGCGCCACTTGTCGAAATCGCGCACGCGTGAAATCGGCGCGACGATGACCGGTGCCGCAATCGGCCCGTTGGTGCCGGGCGTCCACGCAATGGGGATCGCGGTGAGCTGGATCGGGCGCGGGGTCAGCATCTTCACGCTGGAACTGACGATGGACCAGCCGCGACCGAAATCGAAGCCTTCCTTGTGGACGTTCTTCAGCCCCCATTCGGTGAACTTCGCCTGGGTCCAGGTCTCCGCCGTGCGCATCGCGGGGGAATTGGTCATGCGCGGGCCGATCACGTCGGCGAGATGTTCTGCGGTCAGCATCACTTCGCTATGGGCAATGCCCTCGTCGATGATTCGCGTGGTTTGCGTGCGATCAACCGACTGGCCGAGCGCGGGCGCGGTGACGAGCGCTGCGCAGGTGGCAAGAAGCAAGACACGACGCATGATGAAACCCCCAACGAAAAATGACTGTGTCCGCGTGGGTATGCGCGGCGCGAGGCGCGTGCAAGGTCGCTCTTGTCGCAATGTGGTTGACCTTAGCCGTTGACAGGGGCGCATGTGGTCGGCATTGGCACGCCTCGCTTTTTTTGAAGCGACCATCCTTTCCCAAAGGATGCGCGCCTGGGGACAGGTGGCCGAGTGGTTAAAGGCAGCAGACTGTAAATCTGCCCGTGCAAGCGTACGCTGGTTCGAATCCAGCCCTGTCCACCAACCTTCTTGCCGGAAGGAAGCAAGCGATGAACTCGGTTTACACCGCGCTCGGCACCACCATTTTCGAAGCGATGTCGGCGCGTGCTCGGGCGACCGGCGCGATCAATCTTGGCCAGGGTTTCCCCGACGGGCGCGGCCCCGAGGATGTGCTCGCCGAAGCGGCGCGCGCGCTGATCGAGGAGTCGAACCAATATCCGCCGATGGCAGGCACGCCCGCGCTGCGGCAGGCGGTGGCGGACCATTACCGCGTGCATCAGGGGCTCGATCTCGATCCGAGCGAGGTAATCGTTACGTCTGGTGCGACCGAGGCGCTGGCAGCGGCGATCTTCGCTTTGGTGTCGCCGGGCGACGAAGTGGTGATGTTCCAGCCGCTCTACGACGCCTATCTGCCGCTAGTGCAGCGCGCCGGGGGCGTGGCGAAGCTGGTTCGGCTCGAGCCGCCTGAATGGCGCATCACCGCCGATGCGTTGGCGGCGGTGGCCAGCGACCGGACGCGGTTGGTGCTGCTCAATTCGCCGCTCAACCCGACGGGTACGATGATCGCGCCCGATGAACTCGCGTTGCTCGCCGATTTCTGTGTGAGCCATGATGCGATCGCGATCTGCGATGAAGTGTGGGAGCATGTCGTGTTCGACGGGCGGCACCACCGCTCGCTGATGGCGCAGCCCGGGATGCGGGCTCGCACGGTCAAGATCGGTTCGGCCGGCAAGATCTTCTCGCTGACGGGGTGGAAGGTCGGCTGGATGTGCGCCGCGCCCGCGATCTCCTCGGTGCTGGCCAAGGCGCATCAGTTCCTGACCTTCACCACGCCCCCCAATTTGCAGGCGGCGGCGGCGTTCGGGCTGTGCAAAAATATCGGGTATTTCGAGGACATGCGCGCGGGCTATCAGCGCTCGCGCGATCGTCTGGCGGCGGGGTTGACCGGACTCGGTTATAGCGTGCTGCCGAGTGCGGCGACCTATTTCCTCAATATCGACCTGATCGCCTCGGGCGTCGACATGGACGATGTCCTGTTCGCGCGCTGGCTGCTGGAGGAGGCGGGAGTGGCGACGATCCCGGTGTCTGCCTTTTATGCCGAGGACGCGGTACGGAGCGTCGTGCGACTGTGCTTCGCCAAGCAGGACGCGACGCTGGATGCTGCGCTGGAACGGATGGCGCGGCGACCGTGATGCGCTCGCGTCAAATCGTTTTCAGTAGCCCCCGCTCGGTCAGGTAGCCCGTCACCAGCCGCGCGGGCGTCACGTCGAAGGCCGGGTTCGCGGTGCCGGAGGCGGTGACGCGGATGCGCCCGCCTTCCCCTGCGACATGGGTCACTTCGTCGCCCGAGCGCTCCTCGATCGGAATGTCCGCCCCCGTCGCGGTGCTTGCGTCGAAGGTGGTGTAAGGCAAAGCGACATAGAAGGGCACGCCCGTGTCCTTTGCGGCGAGCGCCTTCAGATAGGTGCCGATCTTGTTGCAGACATCGCCATTGGCCGTCACGCGGTCGGTGCCGACGATGACGGCATCGACCTGGCCCGTCACCATCAAATGGCCACCGGCATTGTCGGCGATAACGGTGTGCGGCACGCCGTGCCCGGCCAGTTCGAACGCGGTGAGCAACGCGCCCTGGTTGCGTGGGCGGGTTTCGTCGACCCAGACATGCACTGGAATACCGGCGTCATGCGCCAGATAGATCGGCGCGGTGGCGGTGCCGTAATCGACCGTCGCCAGCCACCCTGCGTTGCAATGCGTCAGGATGTTGAGCGGACGATCCGGGTGCTTCGCATGAAGCGTGCGGAACAGCGCGAGGCCGTGTTCGCCGATCGCCTGGTTCAGCGCGACATCCTCGTCGCAAATGGCATCGGCGCGCGCGAACGCGGCTTCGGCACGGTCGGTGGCGGGGAGCGGGCGTACGGCCTCCATCACCTGATCGAGCGCCCATTTCAGATTGACCGCGGTCGGGCGCGAGTCGAGCAGCAGCGTGTAGGCCGCATCAAGCGCGCCGTCCGATCCGTCCTCCGCCAGTGCCATCGCCAGCCCATAGGCTGCGGTCGCACCGATCAGTGGCGCGCCGCGCGTCCACATCTCCCGGATTGCCCGCTCGGCATCGCGCGCTGAGCGGAGTTCGACCCATTTCACGGTCCACGGCAGTTCGCGCTGGTCAAGAATGCGCGCGCCGGCACCATCGGCGGTGCGCGTGATCGAGCGTTGATGCGTGCCTTGGAGGATCATCGCGGGTCCTTAAAAGAGATCGTCGAAGGTGATGATATCCCCGCCGTCGCCCGAGCGATCGATCAGTCGCGCGTTCATCCCCGCACCGCGTGCTGCTGCGATTTCCTCGGGCGTGTCCGACAGGAACAGCACCTCGCCCGGCGACATCCCGATCGCCGCGGCGATCCTGGCATAGGAGGAGGCCTCACGCTTCGGCCCGGTGGTGGTGTCGAAATAGCCCGAAAAGAGCGGGGTCAGATCACCTGCCTCACTATGTCCGAAAAGCAGTTTCTGCGCGGGCACTGAGCCGGACGAAAAGACGTAGAGCTTGATCCCCGCCGCGTGCCAGCGATGCAAGCCTGCGGCCGCATCGGGATAGATATGCCCGGTAAAAGCGCCGGAGGCATAGCCATCGGCCCAGATCATGCCTTGCAGCGCCTTGAGCGGGGTCGCCTTTCGATCTTCATCGATCCAGCGCAGCAGCGTGGCGACCGCGTCGCCGGGTTCGCTGGCGGCGACTTCGGCCAGGATCGGCGCGGTTTCCGCCGGGTGCGCCGCAATATAGTCGGCCAGGCGTGTACGGGCATACGGAAACAACACCTCCGCGACGAAGGCGATGCTTGACGTGGTGCCCTCGATATCGGTGAGGATCGCCTTCACGCGGTTGCGGGTTCCAGGCGCGGGAAGCGCTCGGCAATGTCGCTGCCGGTAAAGGCGGCGACCCAGCCATCGGGGTTCACGAACAGCCGGATCGCGGTAAAGCGCGGGGCTGCCCCCATATCGAACCAATGCCGCATCCCGGCTGGCACCGAGATCAAATCCCCCGCGCAGCACAGCATGTTGAACACGCGCCCGTCATGGTGGAGCGTGAACAGCCCTTCGCCGTCGATGAAGAAGCGCACTTCATCCTCGCCATGCGTGTGTTCGGACAGGAATTTTTCGCGCAGCGTCGCGCGGTCGGGATGATCGGGCGCGATCCGCGCGACATCGATCGACTGATAGCCGCCGTCTGCCGTCAGCCGCGCCACTTCGTCCGCATAGACCGTGAGCACATCGCTGTCGGCTGTGACGGGCTTGAGCGGCCAGCGTTCGAAACGGACCCCGGCCTCCTGCAGCGTCGCCTCGATCTCAGCAGCGTCGGTGGTGTCGAGCAGCGCCGTGGCGGCGTCATCCTCGGCAAAGACTTGCAGGCGGCTCATCGAAAGCTCCTTTCGGCCAGTTCGGCGGCGATCATCCATTCCACCGCCTCGATCACGCGCTCGGCCTCGGCCATGTCCTGGCCCCAGCCATACAAACCGTGGCTGCGGATGAGATAGGCCGGGATTGCACCCGGTGCCAGCAGGCGAGGGGTGATTGCCGCGTCGAGCACGGCCATGTCCTGGCTGTTGTCGACGATCGGCAGCACCGCCGATGTCTCATGCGTCACGATGCCGGGCAGGGCCTTCAGCATTTCGTGGCCGGTAAGGGTATATCCATCGCCTGGCGTCGCGCGGCTGAGGCCTACTGCGGTGGCCGAGTGGCTGTGCAGTATTGCGCCGCATGCGGGAAACAGACGGTATAGCGTCAGGTGCAGCGCGGTTTCGGCGGAGGGTTTCTTTCCGTCGAGCGACACGCCTTCGGCATCCACGCGCATCACATCGTCACGCGTCAGGCGTCCCTTGTGGCGACCGGATACGGTGACGGCGAAGCTGCCGTCGTCCAGCCGCGCCGAATAATTGCCCGATGTCGCGGGAGCCCAGCCTTTGCCATCAAGCCAGCGCCCGACCGCGACGATCGCGTCCTGCGCCTTGGGAAAGGAGATTGCGGTCATGCCTGTGCCGGGACACGGGCTGGAGCGGGTAACGGGAATCGAACCCGTGTATTCAGCTTGGAAGGCTGCTGTACTACCATTGTACTATACCCGCTAAGCCCAGCAATTCCGCCATGTTCTGGCGTTTCGTCAGACTGCGTTCCGACATTCCGATTGTCGGAATTCCGACAATGCGCGTCGAAGCGCGATTGGCCGATAGCGCGCGCAGGGCATGGACGCAAGCCGCAGGCCCGGCGATGGTCAAGCGCTGGCCTCGTTGCGCCTGGCGTCGCGCGCGTCGCGTTCGGCGCTCATCATGATCGCCCGCGCGGCCATGCCGGTTGTGCGGGGCATGTACACCTCCAGGATGCGCTTCGTTTCGTCCAGGCTGTGGCCGGTGATCGCGGCGATCAGTTGATCGGCGAGGCCAAGCTCGCCAAGCACAACGACGCAGGTGCGGCGGAAGTCGCGGAATTGGAGGTCCAGCAATTCTTCGGCCAGATCGCTGGCCCCTCCCGCTTTGGCTTTGTCGGAGGCGCGCTGGCGCAGTTCGGCGAAGCGCCGCTGGAAATACATTGCCCGGCTGCGGCGCTCCTTGTTGTCGCCGCTCGTCCAGGTCTTGTTGTCGCGTTCGTCGTAGAGCAAAGTTGCGATGCCCGCGCCGCGCGCCGCGTCGATCGCCGCCTCGATGCGCTTGCGCTCTTCGGCAACCACCGGAACCTCGACCCATACCCGCGTTTTCCCCTGGCGAAGCCGGATGCCCATGACGCGGCCATCGGGGGCCATTGCGGACAGCGAAGCGAATACCTCTGCATCGAGCTTGTAGGCCGGGATTTCGACATATTGCGTCTGCAGCGTGCGCAGCAAGTCGCCTTCGCGTTGGCCGATCTTCCAGCCCAACAACATCGCCAGCGCCATGTTGGGCTCGCCCGCTTCGTCTGCGGCAGCGAGCAGTGCCGCGCGCGCATCGGGCCCCGCCACCTGCTGGCGCGGCGGAGGTGCCGGCAAATCGAAATCGAGCGCGGGATTGGTCTCGATCCATTTCTTGCTCTTGGCATAGGCGCACAGCGTCCGCAGGACGCGGAGCGTACCATGCGCGGTGGTCAGGCGCACGACGCCTTTCTTGGGCACGAGCAGAGCATCGCGAAACACCTCGACATTCTCTGGCGTAATCGCCGCGATCGGCTCCGATCCTGCCCAGGCGGCAATCGCCTTGAGCTTGCTGTCATATTCGATCCGGGTGTTTTCACCGATGAAACGGTCGCTGCCAAACTTCCCGCCCTTCTTCACGCGCGGATAGCCGTCGGCTTTATATTGGGCGATGACGTGATCGACGGTGGCGCGCGCGACGAACTTGGCGATGGCGCGGGGCTTGGCACCGCCGGTGCGCCAGTTGGCGACCTCGTCATTGCGTTTCTTGGCGGCGCTGATCGCGGCTTCGATGTCGCTGCCGAGCGCCTGGCTCTTCCAACCCGCCTTGCTGAGGGTGGGCGACGGCGTCCAGTAATAGCGCGTGCCAGTGGCGGTTTTCTTGGCGACCAGGCCGGGGACGGAAATTTTCATGGTGGCGGGCCCTCAGGTGGTGGCGCGAAGGGATTTCATAGTGTCCGCCCGTTCGGGCAATGCCGTCAAGCGGCGTGTTGTAGCGGGCCTGTCGGGCTGCGCGCCTGCGCGCGCGCCAGCGTCTCCGCCCGCGCCGCGACGGCTTCATCGCTTTGGCTTCCGAACCAATAGAGTTCGTGCAGTTCCTCCAGGATGGTGAGCCGTGTTTCGGCGATCGCCGGATCGATCCGGCCCGCAAGGATCCAGCGGGGATAGAGCGTGCGGCGCAGCCCGATCTCGCGGCGCAGGGCATGGACCTTCTCGGTCCACGTAGCATAGGGCTGCTTGGGTGGCCGCGCCTCGATGGGAAAGATGTGCTCCCACAGGATCGCCGACATCACCCGCAATTCCCGCGCCATCACATCGGCGGTCATTCTCCCCTTGGCGACCAGCGCCGGGTAGAGATTGCGGCGGCTCGCCATTTCCTCGCGCAGCTCGTTCGCGCAATCGGCGAGGCTGCGCGCGCAAGCGCGCGACTGCGGATCCTCGCGATAGAAGCGAAAGTGGGGGTCGAAGGTCACAGCAAGCTACCCTGCCGCTCGCTGTCGGTGGTGCTCGGCGAGCAAAGCGCCAAGACGTAGGTAGGCATAAGCGCCCACCACTGGGTCCACGCCGTTTCCGCCCGCACGAAGCCGCTCAATCCGGTCGGCCACCGCATCAATGCCTCCACGAACAAGGGATTGAGCCTCCGTTTCGGAGAGGGCGGGGGCAAGTTGTGGCCAGCGATCGAGGATGTCTCGCCAGCGAGGGTCGCTTGGTCCGGGAAGGACGGCGGGAGGAAGTCGCGAACCTGGTTGCACAGCATGAGCTGGTGCGTGGCCGGTGAGGCCTTCTCGCCACTGTCCGATGCCGTCGGAGTGCGCCACGTTGCGGCCACACGCTCCAGCGGTCGGCCTTTCGTGCCCCACAACTCCGCGTCCGATTTCACGGCCTCGCCGCTGCGATGATCGCGCGACATTGGCGTCGGCCAGTTGCTGGGGAGTTGGAAACCCTGCGCCATTCCCTCCAGGGTCAAGCGCTGTTTTTCCGGATCGCCCTTGTCCCGCGCCACGCGCGCGGTCGGCCACGACGATGAGTCGCTCGCGTCCGTGGGAATTGCCGGTACGGCCCGAGCTAAATATTCCCGCCGCAACGATGTAACCCATGCTTTCCAATGGGCCAACGAGGGCGTCGAGTTGTCCGGCTGCGTTCCCCGTGACGTTCTCGCGGACGAGACGATCAGGCCGCACATCGTCCACGATGCGCAGGACATGGGGGATGAGGAAGCGGGGATCTTCGGCACCGAGACCTTTCCCGGCGACGCTGTTGCCTTGGCAGGGATCGCCGGAAGCGAGGATATGAACGCGGCCACGCCATGGCTTGCCGTCGAAGGTGGCAAGGTCGCTCCAGACAGGCGCTGGATGAAGCCACCCCGCGTCCATCGACGCAACCAGGCTCGCCGCTCCAGCGGCTTCCCTCTCCACGTAACAGACCCCGCGCACATCGCGTCCGCGAAGGTGCTCGCCAAGGCGGATGCCGAGTTCGAGACCTCCGACACCGGCGCACAGGCCGATGGCGTGGAGGGTGGGACGTATAGCCATGTCATGAGGCCCGCGTGACGCTGGGTGGCGTAATCGCTCCCGCCCGTCGACTGCGTTGCAGGCGCCGCGGACTGACGATCGCCGGGCTCCAGTCCCGGCGATCGTTGCGGCAAGCGGAATGCTCAGTCGGCTGCACGACGGAAGCCTTCGGCGGTGTATTCGCGCTGACGGCGCACCTCCCAAACGCCGGGCGCAAGGCCGAACGTCTCGTGCGTGTCGAAACTGCGCTGATGCTCGACCGGCGCGGGATCGCCATCGACGACGAGGTACGAGCGCAGAGGAGCTCGACTTGTTTTTGCAGCGCAGTTAGCGCGACCTCTATCTCGCTCACGCGGCCTTCCTTTCGTGGTGACGCATGGCGGCGATCAGCTCGTCGCCATGCTGGTTGAGGGTGAAAAAGGTCATGGTGCTAGCGTGCCAGTTGCGTTCGCCGAGCTGGTGTTCGCGGATGAGCGCGGGGCGATTGGCGCGGCGGGTCTGCAGTGCGGCGATCGTCGACCATTTCACGCCATCGCGCCGCCGCAGGTCGCTGGGATGGCGCGGAACGACAAAGTCGAGTGCGAAGAGCGCGCGGCGTTGTGCGTTGGAGAGGTTGCACCAGATGCGATCACGCGCGACGCGACACGAGCTGCAGCGGCAGCCGAGATGCGGGGTGCGAGCGTCGTGCTTCACTGCCCGTACCCCATGCTGGTGAGTGCTTTCGCGACGAGGTTCCACACATGAAGGCGCAGGCGCTCATGACCGAGGACACGCCCTTCGCGCTGAAAACTGTTCGCGAGCATCGCCTTGTGCAGCGCCTCGAGCGAGCGACCGCGCATCGTGCGTGCGCGGTAGTCGCCGCGCTGCACGGTTCCACCGATGTTATCGATGGTCATGCGAGCAATCTCGCTCTTCTCTCCCGTGATAGCCGACCAAAGCTCGACCTTGATGACGATCATGCCGCGTCTCCCGGCACCGAATGAAACCGTGCAATGCGCATGCGCCCATCGCGGCATGGCGCGCAGCGGCCGTCGACAAGGCGGGGCATATCCTCGCCGCAACTCTCGCATTCGCCGGGAATGCCTTCGGGCACCGGGACGCGGGCGGCCGCGATCGCGCGGGCGAGGTGTTCGCTTTCCAGTTGCTGGGCGGCGTCGACGAGATCAACCATGGGTGGCGCTTTCGGGAAAGGGCAGCCCGACCTGGCGGGCATAGGCTTCGAGGTCGCGCGCGCGGGTGCGCGCATCGGCGATGCGACGGGCGAGACGACGCCAGAGTTGATCGCGGGCATCGACCAGACGACCAAGTTCATGATCCTGATCGCGCGTGCGGTTGCGACGGCCGATCGCCTCAAGCTCGGCGATGCGCGCGTCGCGACGCTGGAGGTCAGCGAGGCCCATCGGTGCCCCCGGCGTGTGTCCGAGCGCCTGCTCCCAGGTTGAGTTCCGCTTGTGCGGGCTGCAGATACTTCTCGAGCCCGCGCACCAGATCCAGCGGCCAATTACCGTGCGTCTCGAGCGGGCTACGACTGCCGTTCGCATAGTCGCGGCAGCGCCCGCTAACACCGTGCGGACCGATCGACCATGCGCGACCGGGTTGCCAGCTACCATCTTGGAGAAATGAGGCGCGGACGCCCTTCTCTCCAAAATCTTGGGTAATCGTCATGGTTAGAATGCTGGCTGCATCGACCGCTGCGCGATGCCGCCGGGCGGTGTTGATCGCGGTGAAGGCGTCGGACATCAGCCGAGCCTCCCCTGCGACCAGGCGATGACGACGCGCAGCAGCATCATGCCGATGAGGCAGGTGGCGATCGCCACGGCGGCGCGGCCGACGAGTTGGTCATAGGCGCGCGCGTCGTGCACAAGCGGCGCGAGCCGCGAGCGCTGGCGCTGCCACATGGGATGCAGCGATCGGGGATGCAGCGAGCAATAGCGCGGACGGGGCGGGAGCGCGGTCACTTGCCAGCGGCCTTGCGCAGCACCGCAGTCGCGGCATCGTTGGCACTGGCGCGCGCGGCGGCGGCTGCGCGTTTGAGACTGTTGCCGATCTGCTCTGCGGCGTCGATGCTGAGCGTTGCGATCAGGCCGAGGCCAAGCTCGCCGTCGCGCGGATCCAGCGTCATCAGCGCAATCTGGCCGTCCGCACCGATTGCCCCGGTGACCCCGATCGTGGTGAGCAGGATCTGACTGGCATGGACCATGACGTATTGAAGGCCGTCATGAACCGCGATGTGCGTGGGGATTGCTGCTACCGGACCCATATCAATCGTGCGGTGCTGCGGCGACCGGATCATCGGAACGGGCGGCTTCATGCGCGGCCTCCATCGATCAAGGTTAACGCGCGCGCGCGGGCATCGAGGCGGGCGCTGGCGGCGGCGAGATGCGAGGTATCGACGACCGCGACCAGGCCGGTCGGGATCTGGCCAGCAAGCCATGCGTCGACGGCGGCAGCGGGCCAGCGGCTATCGCGATGGGCGGCGCGACTGGTGGTGCCGCCTACCTGGCGTAGCGGGAGCGGTTGCGGAAAGCCGTCATGCGCGATCAGTGCGTCGACCAGCCTGCACAACCAGGTGACCGAGCGGTCGCGATGGCCGAGCATGCCGCCGACCGCGAACAGGCCGTACAAGGTGCCGTTGGCGAAGGTGGGAAGCGACGCCAGCGGCGCGATAGCAGCGGGGTCGAAGGTTTCGGTGTCGGGCGGTTGCAACCGCCGGTCGTGCAAGCTCATGATGCGCCTCCGTTGGGAACGGAAGCGTTTGTAACGCATAGCGTTACTAGGTCAAGCCAAAAAGTAACGTTATGCGTTACCTGCGCTTAGTCGTCGTTTTTCTCGTCGCCATTCGCGCATGGATGGTGCGTCTCGCGTTCGCAGTGAATGGTGTCCAAAATGCGAGCGGCGCTGTAGCAGGCTGCGATCGCGGCAATGCACAGCGCGATTGCAGGCCAGACGAGCCACCATTTGCCGGGGATGCCGAGCCGCTCCCCCGCCTTTGAAACCAAAATCGGAAGGGTGAAGAGGGAAAGCGCCAACCGGCTATTCGGATTTAAGCGTGGATTGGCGCTTGACGGGATAGGCCCATTGGGCCTATATGATCTTCATCGGCAAGGGCAATGGTGCCCGGCCGAGCAGAGTGCCGAAGATGACCAACATCGAACAGATCGCCAAGCTTGAAGCAGTCGCCCGGATCAGCGCGCCCTGGGGTTCGGAAGGCCGTTGCTACATTACGCTCGCGAACACTTCAAAGTCGGCGCGTGGCGATAGCCGCAAGGTGTACGTCACCGAGACGAAATTGGTCGCAGAGCCGTACAAGGGTTATATGAGCGATGGCGCTATCGCATCGCTTAACGCCGTCGAGGAGGCCGCCGCCGCGCTTGGGATGGCTGTAGCGCGCTAAAATGCGCCGCCCCTTTTCTGGAGCGGCGCATCTATCATCTAATCGAGATGAAGTTGATATTATTTCACTGTATTTCAACCCACGCCTAAAGGCGCCAGAGAGGAGCGTATCATGACTCGGTATCGCATTACAACCGACCATCCGATGTCCAGCTATGGTGAGCCGGTCTTGCTGGACGGCGATGACACGCCTTACAAAGCTGGCGACCTCGGTCTCTTCGGCCTCTCGCCCAATTTTTGCGGTCGCGTCGATGCCGGCGGCAAAACCTATTGGTCTGGCTATGGAGATGCGCCGGATCGTATGTGGCGCGCCCTACGGACGGCACACGAAACACACCCCGATCTTGCGACTGTGGAGATCATCGACCTCGGACTGATCAGGTTGAGCGCATGATGACCGCTGAGCAACTCCGCGCCGCGCGCACCGCCCTCGGCCTTAGCGCCAAGGGTCTCGCTCGGCTGGTCGATGTCCAGTCCGGCCGCACCGTCCGCAAGTGGGAAGCCGGTGATCGTGACGTGCCGGGCCCGGTGGCGGTCCTGCTTCGCGCATTGATGGAGAGCCGATCAGTGCGCCGATATTTCGGCGTTGTCGTCGAGGCAGATTCCACAGCTAAATCCGAATAGCCCGCCAACCATGCGCTGGCGATCACGACGTCGTATTGGAGAAGCCGGTGAAACACCTGCCCGCTATGCCGCGTCGCGCTGCCGATTGATGAAGGGCACGAGTGCCTCGGTGACGCGCTCGATGTTGCGTTGCTGATCCGGATCGGCGGCGCGATAGCGTGACAGCAGCGCGCGTTCTTCCGAGGCAAGGCGCATCGGATTGTCCTCGTCGCACAGGAGGTCGGCGGGAGACACGTCCAGCGCCTCCGCCAGTCGGCGCATCATGCCCAGCGACAGCTCGCGCTTGCCGCGTTCCATGCCGGAGATTTGCATCTTCGACACGCCCACGCGGAAGCCAAGCTCTTCCTGGCTAAGTCCGGCAGCGCGGCGCAGCTCCAGAATGCGGTTCGGCATGTCCTCCATACGAAGGAAAGATAGAACAGTCGCGGTCACAGCGCAGCTACGTATCGCGTTACACGGGATTGTCAAATTGTAACGCATAGTGTTACCAGCTTCGGAATGAAGGCTGCCCCCGGAAAATTGAAGCAGTGGCAACGGGAGCGGGCGCTCACCGATGCGGAGGCCGGTGCTCATTTTGGCACTACCCGGATGACGTGGCTGCGCTGGAAGAACGGCGAGATGATCCCCGGCCCCGCCTTCATGGTCGAACTGTACGTTGAGGGCGTCGCGCAGCCCAACGACTTTTACGACCTCCCAGCTCTTCGTGCCGATCGGAAGGCCGCGTGATGGAAAAGGCAAGACGTTCGCGGTCATCTGCATGTCTCCCGGCGAATCATTCGCCCATGTTCCGCATTTGTTCCTCACTTCGTTCCAACAAGTCAAATCGCGCCGTAGGAAAAATCCTAGACGGGCGGGTATCGTGAGCGCGCGCGGAGGATCCGCGACGCGGTCGATTTCGGCACGGTCGGCGGCGGCCGCCAAAGGGTGGGCATCGCGCAAGGCGCGCAAGACGGCGATGGCGGCGATGACGCCCGCTGAACTGGCGACGTTGCGCGGCTCGCACGTCGATCGCGTGTTGCCCGGATCCGATATCCGCGCGCTGATCGACCGGACGATCGCCGCGCTGCGCGAACGCGAGGGGCAATGATGCGGCACGGTTCGCTCCCCAAACTCTGTTATTGGTGCGGGCGTCGGCATCAGACGCTCGCCTCGCTGTTCGTCAACGGCCATGGCTGGGCCGACGCCTGCGGCGATTGTCTGGAGGTGACTGCGCCCGTTCCCGCGAAACTGGCGCGCGCGCGATGACCGCTCTGGTCGACAACCGCGCCGCGCCGCAGCGCGCGACCCGCCACCCGCCCTCGAACGGCGCGCATCGACTGGCGTGGTGGCTGGCCCGGCTGGGCGATGCGGGGTTCGAGCACCTCGCGCAGGATGGCCTGTTGTCGTTCGACCTGATCGACCGGTTGCTCTCGGGCGAGGTCGAGCCTTCGGACGAGATCGCCGCCGTCATCGCGCGCGAAACCGAAGGCGCAGTGTTGCCCGACGACTGGGCGCGTGGCGGGCCGCTCGGCTGGCTCGACAAGCCGTTCGATCGGCCCGCGCCACATCCTTCCCCCATGGAGCACAACAGATGGCACTGAACATCACAGCTTTTTCGCTACGCACCTTGCGCAACGGCGCATTGCCGCTGACCCCGTTGCTCGATGCCACTGCAGGCGCGACGGTGGTGGCGCTCGGCGGGCAATCGGGCCCTATTCCCGGCCCTTGCCTGATCCGTCTGATCGCTGACGAGGATCAGCGCATCTCCGCCAGCAAGGCGGCGGGCTATGTCGCACCGGCGGCGACCGGGATCAAGCTCAAGGCGGGCATCGCCCAGGACTATGAACTCCCGGCCGGTCCCTGGTACATCAACGCGGTGGCCGGCTAGTCGCATGTCGCCTTCGGTCATCACCGTCCGCGAAATCGAGATGCAGTTGCGCGCGCGCTGCGAAAGCGTCGTGCGCGAGTGCCTGCCCAATGCGGTGCGCGACGGGCATTTTATGCGGGTCGGGTCGATCGCGGGCGAGCGCGGCCAATCGCTGGCGGTGACGGTGGACGGTGCGAACAAAGGGCTGTGGACCGACTTTTCCGCCACGCCGGGCGCGACCGAGGCAGGCGGCGATATGCTGCAGATGATCGCGCTGACCAAATTCGGCGGCAATCTTGGCGATGCGGTGCAATTCGCCAAATCGTGGCTCGGGCTCGATCACCTCGACCCGGCGCGATTGGCGACGATCCGGGCCGAGACCGCCGCGATCGACGCGGACGCGGCAGCGCGTGCGGCAGCCGAGGCGGAGGCGAAGAAGCGCGGCGCGCGGTCGCTGTGGCTCAATGGCGTGGCGCTCACCGGCGATTGTCCGGCATCGCGCTATCTGGCGGGGCGCGGTATCGATGTCGCGCGGCTGGGGCATTGGCCGGGCGCGCTGCGCTACCACGCCGAAGTGTGGAACCGCGACGCGGGCATGAAACTGCCGTGCCTGGTGTCTCAAATGATCACGCCCGATGGTGCGCATGTCGCAACGCACCGCACCTGGTTGGGGCGCGATCGGCACGGGCAATGGCGCAAGGCCGAGGATTGCGATTTGGGCGTCCCCGCCAAAGCCTCCAAGAAGGTGCTGGGGAAATCGGGCGGCGCGTTTGTACCGCTGCGCAAAGGCGCGTCGCGCAAGGCGATGGGCGCCCTGGCGGGGAGCAAGAGCGCGCGGCCCGAGACGATCTACATGACCGAGGGCATTGAGGATGCGCTCACCGTGGCGATGGTCAAGCCCGATCTGCGCGTGCTGGCGGGATATTCGCTGCGCAACCTCGGAATGATCCTGTTTCCGGCGGCGATCGCGACGATCGTCATCGTCTGCGATCGTGACGATGCGCCGCCCGGTGCCGACGAGATGGAGCGCCGCAAGGCGCGCGAGAAGCTGGAGGCGCTCGAACAGGCGATCGCGCGGCAACAGGCGCGGGGGCATCACGTCCAGTTCGTGATGCCGCCCGTGGGGCTGAAGGACATCAACGCCTGGCTGATGCAGGATCTCGGGGAGCGTGCGGCATGACCCGGCGCGCTCGCCCCGACCCGGCCACATTGCCCGACAATGTCGTGTCGATCGCAGCCGCGCTCGATGCGCCGGTCGATGCGCCCGAGCTTGCCCAGACAGGCGATGCCGCGCCGTTTGGCGGCCGCGACGATGACGACGAGCTGGATCGGCCGCGCATACCGTTAGGGTGCCCGGTCAAGCCGCTCGGCATCGGCCCCGATGGACAGACGTGCTGGTATCTCAACGTGCTCGGTCAGCTCGTCGCGCTTGGGCCGCGCGACCATGGCAAGAATAACTTTAATGCTCTATTCGCACCGAAAACCCATTTACTGTCAAAATATTGGCCGCGTTGGTCCGAGCCGAAGACCAAAGACGGCGTTGTCATCAAGCCGAGCGAAATCGTCGGGTTTAAACAAGACGACGCGAGTGAAGCCCTTATTGGCGCATGTGGCGCTGCAGGGATTTTCGATCCGCAAGGCCGGGTGCGCGGGCGCGGCGCGCATAAGGGGCGCGGCGGCGCGCTGATCGTCCATTTTGGCGACAAGGTGATGGTGGGGCGGCGGCGCATCAATGGCGCGGCCGCCGACGTGGAATGGTTCAACACCGGTCTGATCGATATGTACGTTTATCCGGCCGGGGAGGCGACGCAGCGGCCACACCACGAGCCGGTGGACGTGAAGCCGGTCGAGCAATTGCTCGCGCTGATCGGAACATGGCCCTGGCGACGCCCGCTCGTCGACCAGATGCTGGCGTTGGGATGGCTCGCCCAGACTTCGATTGCGGGTGCGCTTGACTGGCGCTCGCATCTGTTCGTCACCGGCGGGCGCGGCACCGGCAAATCGAGCTTCAACGGCAAGGATGGGCTGTGCGATCGGCTCCTGGGCCGGGCGGTGCTGCGCACGGGCGGCGCGACCGAGGCGGCGGTGCGCCAAAAGCTGCGCAACCAGACGATCCCGGTCATTTTCGACGAATTCGAGCCGAATGCGTTCAACGCGCACAAGCTGGCGGCTGTGCTCGAGCTGGCGCGCGTCGCCTCGTCGGCGAGCGATATGCACAAGGGCTCGGCGGGCCACCAGGCGGCCGATTTCACGCTCAATTCGTGCTTCCAGTTTTCGGCCATCCTCGTGCCGAAAATGGAGCCGCAGGACCGCAGTCGCTTTGCGGTGCTCGAACTCGAGCCGCTCCCCCGCGACGCGCGCAAGCTCGACCTCGAAGGCGCAAAGCTACCCGCGATTGGCGCAGCGTTGATGCGGCGCATGTTCGACGGGTGGTGGCGCTACAAAGACACGTACGATCTGTATCACGATGCCTTGACGGGGGCCGGGCATGACAGCCGTGGCGCAGACACATTCGGCACATTGCTCGCCTGTGCCGACCTGGCGCTGTACGATCATCTGCCCGATGCCGATCTGCTCGATCATTGGGCGCGCCTGTGCGCCCCTGAGAGCCTGACCGAAATTGCCGATGCGGTGCAGGACCATGACGACTGCCTCAACCACCTGCGCACCACGCCCTATCAGCCGCGCGGCGGCGATCTGCGCGAGGGGCTGGGTACGTGGATCGGCCGGGCGGTCAATGAGACGGGTGCGGACGGCGAGGTCGGCGCGCGCTTCAAGATCCAGGAGCTGGGGCTCAAGATCGTCAACCGCCGCGCGCTCGACCCCGGCCCGGATGGGCGGGAAAAGTGGGGCACGACCGAGGCCATGCGCGGCCAGCCGACATATCTCGCGGTCGCGCTCTCGCACCGCGAACTGGCGACCATATTCGGCCCAACCAAATGGCAGGGAGGTTGGGCACAAACGCTCGAGCGCGCGCCGGGCGCAATCCGCGGTGCCAAGGTCAAGTTCGCGCGGGCATCGTTGACATCGGTGCTCGTGCCGATCGAGCTGGTGATCGACCGTGACGAGGTGCCCTCGTTCGTGCCCTGCCCAGGCGGGCCGCTGGTATGATGGGCGCGACAAACCCAACGCGCGCGGGCAGCGTAGCGCAGCGGAGCGGTGCGCCCGCGCACAGCTTCCACCACTTCCGCGCAGGCGATGTCATCTATCGATCGCATCCGCTCTACTTGTTTTTTACTTTGTCCCTTGCCCCCGGCCCGTTTGGGGCAGATAAGATTGTGGCGCGGCCAGCCTGTCTGCGCCAACGGGCCGGGGGGACCGGTTCTGTAGTTCTGGGGCGATCATCGCCTAGAACCGGCAAAGCATTGATTTTACATGGTTCTATAGTTCTGTTGCGGAACCCTACGCGTGATGCGTGCGCCCGTGTGCGTGCGTGCGCGTGTGTGAGGGACTACCAGAACTCGAGAACTAGAGAACTAAATCAAGAAAACGGGAGAAATAAGCCGTTCTTGGGGAGTGAGCCGGTTCTGTGCCGGTTCTCTGGTTCTTGCGCGAATAAAATAGGGGGCGGATATCGGTCCTTCGGTCGCATCGTCGCCGGGCAGGCCAATTCACAGTGTTACGGAGGGGCGACGCGGCGAAACTTTTGGGATCGGAACGCGGGCCATCACGCCTGGCGCATCGCTGGTCGGCCCGATCTCGGCGGGATCGGTCGCGCGGGCAAAAACGGCGGATTTCTGCGGGTTTTCGGGGCTCTGATCGGGCATGTCGGAATGGCAATGTCGGAATGCCACGCGCAAGATGCTGTAAAATCTGGCCTTTCCGGGGATGGTCATAAGCTTTCTAGGTTGAGCCACCGCCGCGACCTGGGCGGCGCTGGACGCGCGATCGGGATGGGGGGGCAGATCGCCCAGGCCGAGGGGGTGGGGCCCCCAACGCCCGCGCGCCCAAATTCTCGCATGCTGGCGCACGCGGCATTCCGGATTTCGATCGATCTTCTGTTTTACCGGATGATCGCGACGGGGCTGGATTGGGCCGGGCGGTCAAGGTTGGGCGTGAAAATGGGGTCGGGGGATAGCCTTCCCTCGGTCCCACGATGGCTAGAGGTGCGCGCGACGCTCAATTTGGGGGATGAAACGCGGGTCGGGGATGGTGGTGGTCCCGGTGCTTGGTCGCCGTTGGGCGAAGCATGGAAGCTATGGGGAGGGCGCGGCCATGTCAACGCCTGACACCGGGGACGCCGCCATTGTGCGTGAAGCGGTCGACCAGGCCAAGGCCTTGCTCGATGAAGCGCGTGCCGAAACGCCGCAGCAATTGGATATGCTCGATCCGGTGACGCCGGAGGAGATGCTTGAGGCGCGGGAAATACTCGGGCCGGATGCTGGTCGGTTGTCGGTGTTGCGACACGCCCGCGAAGCGAAGCGAAGAGGTCGCCCGCCGGGCGCTCGCAACAAGCGAACGGATGACTTCAAACGCTATCTGCTTGGGTTTGGGCAGCATCCCGCCATTACTATGATGCAAATTCAGTCGACGCCGCCTGAGGTGCTGGTCGAAGCGTCACAGCAGCCGAAGGTCCACAGCTTTCGCAAGGACGGTACGGCGAACCTCGTCACTGAACGCATGACATATGCGGAGGCACAATCGCTGCGGATCCGGTGTGCTGAGGGGCTGCTGCCGTACCTCGAAAGCAAGCAGCCGGTCGCTGTCGATATGACGTTCACGGGCGTGTCGGATCTGTTCATCGAGGGCGTCACGCACACTCGCGGCGAAATGGCAGATCTGATCGAAGGCGACTTCATGCCAGTCGATGATGAAAGTCCAGAGCATGAGTAACGCCGTTGTTCCCACAAATGGGAACACCGTTTCGCCGATGGCGCAGGCGGTACGGCGTGTCGTACTGCTGGATCGGGCTCGTGTGGCGTTGGGGGGCTCTGCTAGGCTGGGCGAAATCCTCGGTATCGGTCGGCGCGCCGTCAACCATAAGCTCGCCGCCGATCGCAACCTGTCGGATGCGGAAATCTGCGCGATCGCGGATGCGGTCGAGCGACGCGCGGCCGAGCTGGTGCAACTCGCCACGGACCTTCGGGCGGTAGGATCATGATCCAGCCGACCAAACCCCGCCGTCTCATCTCGCCCGGCCGGATCGCCGATGATTTCTCGCGTTCGCGTGCCTTCATTTGCGGCATAATCGGACCAGTCGGCTCCGGAAAGACGATGGCAGCGCTGCAGAAGGGCATCCGCGTCGGCGCGATGCAGGGCGGCACGGTCGACAAAAACGGCGTCACCTGGCGCAAGGCCCGGATCGGGGTCATTCGCGAGAGTTATCCGAGCTTGAAGAGCACCACGCTCAAGAGCTGGTGGAACATCGTCCCCGAAAGCGAGGGGAAATTCAACTGGAGTGGGCCTTACACCCACGCATTTCGCAAGATCCTGCGTCGCGAAGGCAATGTGCGTGACGGTCGGCCGATCGACGTGCTCGACATCGAATTCGAATTTCGCGCGATCGGCGACCAGACCGTGGAGGAGGCGTGCCGCGGTTGGGAAGTCAATGCGGTGATCGTCGATGAGGCGGATCTGCAGCCCGAGGACCTGGTACCGTTCTTGACCGGCCGCGTCGGCCGCTTCTCCGACCTGTCGCCTGAGCTTGTGGTCGATCCGCAAATCATTCTCTCGCTCAATATGCCCGATATCGAGAACCACATCTATCGGTTGCTGCTCGATAAAGAATTCGATGGCCTGAGCGCCAAAGACCAAGCCGATCTGGCTGCAGCGCTAAACGGCCGGCCGCTGATCGAAGCTTTTGTGCAGCCCGGCGGGCGCGAACCCGACGCGGAAAACATCCACAACTTGCCGGGCGGGCGGGGTTACTATGTGCTGCAGGTCGCGGCGAACCGCCATAAGCCCGGATATGTCGATCGTATGGTCGACAACAAGCCTGTGCCGATGCAGCACGGCAAGCCGGTCAACGCGAATTTCGTCTATTCCGTGCATGTCCGCCCCCTCGCTTACGATCCGCGCCGGATGCTGATCGTCGGGATCGACCAGGGTCTGTTTGCGGCGGCCGCAGCATTGCAGCGGAATAGCCTCGGTCAAATCCGCACGCTTGCGGAGTGCGTCAACCTGGCGGAGGACAGAAAGACGCTACGCAAGCTGGGCGGCGCGGCTTTTGGCAAGTCGCTCAAGCAGATGATTACCACGAATTTTCCCGACGTTGCGCCCGACATGATCCGCTTTGTCGCTGATCCAGCAGCATTTGCGGCGAAAGATCGTGAGGATGACGAACAGGATTGGCTGTTGGCGTGCCAGAAGGCGCTGGGTGTCAAGATCTACAAGGCCAAATCGAACAAAGCCGCCCTGCGCAACGAAGCGATTTGGCAGGCACAGAATGAACGCGGCGGGTATGAAATCGACCCAGGCTGCAAGCATCTGATCAAGGCCCATCTCGGGGGCTACCGATACCAGAAAGCCGAACTTGGGACGGGCGAAACGCGCGGCCAGCTTGAGATCGCCAACACCATCTTCACGCACGTTGCCGACGCCGAGCAATATGCCGCGCTCGAAGGCGAACACGTCATCTCCGACATCCGGGGCAAGCCCCGCAAGCGGCGCACCGTGCGTGTGGACGGCGATTACAATGAACTTGGAGGCATATGATGGCAATTCTCGGCAAGATTATCTCCGCCCCGCTCAAGGCGTTGGGCATCATCTCGACGCCTGGCCAAGCCCCGACCGCGCTGCCCACGGCAACGCGCGATGACGCGGCGGCGGCGGTGTCCGCCAATGATGAAATTCGGCGGCGCAAAGGCGGCGCTGCTGACCTCGTAAATGGTGCGGCGGGGGTCCAGGCCCCGCTCACCGGGGGCAAGCTCACCCTGGGAAGCTGAAAGGAACGACCATGACCGACGATACCACCAAAACACGTGAGCAAGAGTTGATGGAGGAATTCAAGGCGGGGCTTGATCCTACAGCGGCAACCGCGTTGCAGGCCAATCTCGATGCGGCCAATGCCCGCGCCGAGGCATTACAGGCCGATCTCGATGCGGCCAATGCCAAGCTCGACAAGGCCGATAAGGCCGCGACCGCCGCGAAGGCGCAAGTGTCCCGTGGCACTTCGCCCGCCAAATCGCGCAAACTTGGTGCGATCGATGACGGCCTGTCGGGCGATGCGCTGGTCGAGGCACTGCGGCAGGCCGATGCCAGCGATAAGCAGGTCGCGATCGTCGTCAGCGACGGCACGCGCGAGGTGACCGGCATCCCGCCGATCGCCGTCACCGGCGATGTCTGGCGGTCGCATATGCTTGGGCTGATGCTTAAGGAACCGATCAAGGTCGAGGGTCCGCAAATGGGCGGGACATCGTTCGCGGTCGCCGGTTTCGCGCTGCTGATCGACGGGAAACAGGTCGCTTATTGCAGGCGATCCGACGTGGTCCAGGTCGCGCCTGGCCAGACCGTCAGCTTCGCCGACGATATCTACTTCTAGGACCGACCTTCGGGCGCGAGATCGGCGCGCCCGTCTCTTTCAACGCGGGGATAGCTCAATGGCCGACGACACGCTGCAGGATGACGATCTGGTCAAGACGCATCTGCGTAATCATGACCGCCTGGTGGCCTTGCGCGCGCCGATGGAAAGCCTGTGGCGCGAAATCGACGAACGCACCAACCCGCTGGGTGCCGGGGGCTGGAGCAAGAACACCCCAGGCGTGGTGCATGGCGCGGGCAATTTCGATGTGACCGCCGTCGAAAGTCTCGATCGGTTCTGCGCGGCGATGGCGGGCATCACGATCCCGCGTAACACCCAATATATCCGGCTGCGGTTCGGCGATAAGGATCTCGACAAGCTCCCGGCCGTGCGGCGTTGGTGCGAGCGAACTGCCGATCGGCTCCATGCGATCCGCTACGCCCCCCATGCCGGGTTCGAAGTGCAGGCCCAGGAGGATTTTCGCCAGCTTGGCAGCTATGGCACTGGCCCGCTCTGGACGGGCGAGCGCAAGGGCCTTGGACTGTTCTACAAGGCGCTGCACTTGTCGGAATGTTACATCGACGAGGATTTTGCGGGCCGCGTCGATACGGTCCATCGCAAATATGAGCTGTCGGCGCGCCAATGCCTGCAGGAGTTCGGTGCCGATGCCCTGACCGGCAAGATGCGCGAGGCGGTGACGCGCAACAAGCTCGATGACAAATTCGAGATCCTGCACATCGTCTGCCCTAATGGCGACCTGCAACCCGATGCGCTCGACCGGCGCAGCATGGCGATCGACAGCATCACGATCGCCATCGCCGACAAGGTGATCCTGCGGCGCAAGGGCTACCATTCGATGCCGATTTCGGTGTCGCGGCACGTTACCGGGCCGGGCGATATCTACGGCCGCTCCCCCGCGATCAAGGTGCTCCCGACGATCAAGGGCCTCAACCAGATGGCGCAGACCATTTTGCGCTCGGCCCACAAGATGGTGGATCCCGCGCTCGCCTTTTTCGACGACGATGGCATCACGTCGCTGGTCACGCGGCCGGGCGGTGCCAATCCGGGCCTGGTCAACGAACAGGGCCAGTTGATGGTCGCGCCGATGCCGACCGGATCCAACCTCCCGATCGGCCTTGAAATGCAGCAAAGCGAGCGGGCCGTCGTCAAAACGGCGTTCCTGGAGGATTTCTTCAAGATCCTGACCGATCCCTCCGATCGCATGACCGCGACACAGGTGCTGGAGATGGTCGCCAAACAGGGCGTGCTCGTCGCACCCTACGCCGGACGGTACGAAAGCGAGAAACAGAACCCGGTCACGCAACGCGATCTCGACCTTGCGATGCGCGCACGTCAGGTCGAGCCCTTCCCGGATGAGGTTATCGAAGCCGGGGCCTATCCCGTCATCGAATATGAAAACCCGCTGTCGCGCATGGCGCGGGCGGAGGAAGCGGCGGGCCTGACGCGCTGGATCGAGGCGATGGCCCCGCTGGCGCAAGTCGACGATGGCGCGGTGTTCGACCATATCGACGTCGATGCTGCCGCGCCCGGCCTTGGCGATGTGCTTGGCGTGCGGCCCAGTTGGATCGCGACGCCCGATCAGGTCGCGGCGAAGCGCAAGGCGCGCGAGGACAGCAAGGCGGCGACATCCGGCGTCGAGCAATTGCAGGGAGCGGCATCGGCGGCGAGCGACCTCGCGCGCGCGAGCAGCCTGAGTGCGGCGGCATGAGTACCTGCGAGCACATGAAATTCGGTGCGTCGGTCGATGTTGGGCGTCTGACTGATCAAGATGGTGTTGTCACGAGCTACACGGCCGCAGTGCGCATCATTTGCGCCGATTGCGGGCGCGATTTTCAATTCCTCGGGCTGCCTCCCGGCATCGATCTGCAGGGTGCTCGGGTGAGCATTGATGCCCTCGAGGCGAACCTGGCGATTTGCCCGCAAGGGGAGCAGCCATCACCACTTTCGCGGCTCGCGATAAATTTTGCGCCCGACATGACGAAGCGGCACTGAGATGATCGGTAAGAATGAACGCCGCATCCAGGCAGTGCATATGGCGCGCAATTTCAAGCAGATTTTTGCGGGCTGGCGTTCGCCGGTTTCGCTGTGGCGGCGGCTGTTTCTCACCGACGACGAGGCGCGGTTGCGAGTGGCGGCCGAGCGTGTGCTCGCCGATCTGCGCGACTTTTGTTTCGCGCATCCGAACAATCGCCGGCTGCTGTTTTCGCAGGATCCGCTGGTGATGGCGCGGCGGCTCGGGCGGCGTGAAGTGTTCGACCGGATCATAACCTACCTCAACCTGGACGAGGCGGAAGTCCAGAAACTCATGGAGATCGACGATGGCAATTGAAGGCGAGAGCGGTGCAGATGGCGGCGTATCCGGCGGCGGCACAGCGGATTTGATCGGTGGTGCTGGCGGCGGCGGCGCGGCGGGGGCAGCAAATGGCGACGATGCGGCGGGTGGTAGCGGTGCAGCGGCGGGCGATGCACCCGAGGCGGGTGGGGCAGCGCCCGATTGGTTCGAAAAAGTTTCCGCCGAAACGAAGGATGGCGAGACCAGCTCGAACCGCGACTGGCTGGCGGCCAAGGGTGTGAAGGACCTCGACGGGCTGACCAAGATCGCGCGCGATACCGAGCGGGCCTTGCGCGAGAATGGCCGGATCAAGGTGCCCGGCGAAGATGCCAAACCCGAAGAACTCGCGGCGTTCAAGGCTGCGATCGGCGTCCCCGAAAAGGTCGATGGCTATGAGGTCAAGGCACCCGAAGGCGTGCCGCTCAACGAACCTTTGATCAACTCGCTGCGGGAGAGCGCGCTCAAACACGGTGCCCCCAAGGCCGCGTTCGAGGGCCTGGTGAGCGACTTCATCAAATTGCAGATGGACGAGGCGGCGGCGGAAAGCGCGAAGCAAGACAATCTGGCGCGGGAGTGGCTCAAGCAACAGGGTGCGAAGGCCAATGAGCAGATGTCGCACATCGATGCAGCCGCCCGCGCATTGAGTTTAACTCAGGCCGACCTGATGTATTTCCGATCCATGCCAGGAGGGGCTGGAAGAGCACTGGATATATTCTCCAAACTCGGCTCGGGCATGGCCGAGGATACGATGCTCACGGGCGGGAAAGGCCGGTTCGGCGTGACGGGGGCCGAGGCGCAAGCCGAGCTGGACCGAATGAAGTCGGACCCCGAAATCCAAAAGAAAGTGATGGTAGCCGGATCTCCCGAGCGCGCCCGGTGGGACCGCCTGAACGCGGCGGCAGCAGCGGGCAAGGCAAAGGCGCAGGAGCAACTGTAAAAAATATCGAAAACCCAGCTTGACGCGCGAGTCGCGGCGTGAGAATTCACGATCGGCCTCGGGGGAGCCGCTCCCAATCCCCCGGTCAAGTCCTGGCCTAGCCTCGTCGCCCCGGGCCCCACGCTGGATGGCGTCGCCGATCGCGGGCGTTAAACGATAGAGCGGCCGGGCCTGTGCGCCCCCTAGCCCTTCGAAATCGGATCAAACCTTTTTCGCGAGGGCCATCCCATGGCTGATACAGTCAACACAACTGCAAATTATGAGTTCGCCAACAATCTCGAACTCAAGCTCCAGTCGAACAAAGCGGTTCTTTGGGACACCTGTGAAGAACAGGACTGCACCAGTGCCGAGAAGGAAACCGTCAAGGATCTGATCGGCGATACCGATCCGGAAGAGGCGGACGAACGCTTCGCCGACTTGAAGGAAACCGACCCCGGCCACGATCGCGTGTGGATCGTCAAGCCGAACGAACTCTATTTCAACAAGTTCGTCGACGGGTCCGATCAGCTTGCCACCAAGATCAGCCTCGACGGCGGCTATACCATGGCGGCGATGGCGACGATCAACCGCGCGCAGGACAGCCGCGTGCTGGAAGGTGCTTATGGCCCGATCATCTCGGGCAAGGATGGCACGGTTTCCACACCGTTTCCCGCTGGCCAGATTATCCCGGTCGGCACGGGCGCGGCTGCGGGCGCAACCGGTATGAACGTCGCGAAACTGATCCTGGCGGGGCAGACCCTCGACCAGAGCTTCGTCGACCAGGAAGAAGAGCGCTTCATGGTGATCGACGCCGTGCAGAATGCCCAGTTGCTAAGCGAGGTGCCCGCCACGTCGGCCGACTTCAAGGGTGCCTATGGCGGCACCTTCGTGAAGGGCCGGATCATGTCGCTGCTCGGATGGAATTTCGTCCATATGGAGCTGCGCAACCCCCGGCTGCGCGCCTTCAAGCTTGGCCTCACGGTCGATGCCAATGGCTACACCAAGAACCCGTTCTGGACCCGCTCCGGGATCCGCAAGGGTGTGTGGCGCAAGCTGCGCACGGCGATCAAGGATCAGCCGCAAAAGGTCGATACCCGCAGCGTGTTCGCTGGCACCACGGTCGCGGCGACGCGCACGCAGGCGGGCAAGGTCGGCATCATCCTCAACAGCGAGCAGCAGTAACCCCTGGGCGCGGCGTCCGGTCGCGGACGCCGCTCTCTCCATAGGAGACACAACATGGCTGATTATTATGGCCTGGAATTTGTCGGTGCGGCTGACGGTAGCCAGAACCCGCCGAAGAAGCTCGACGTTCGCATGGTTGGGGGCAAGAAGCGCCGCGTGCGCTCGACCAAGCCCGCAACCGCGCTGGCCGTCGGTGATCGTCTGTATCTGGGCAAGCTTCCGCAGGGCGCATCGCTCCATGCGATCTCTGCCGTCACGGACACCTCCTTCGCTACGACCACGATTTCGATCGGCACGACGACGACCCCGGCGAAATATGTCAACGCGAAAACCCTGACCGCAACCGATGTCCCCACGCCGCTTGGGCCCAAGGCGTCGGCCTTCGTGCTCGATCCCAATACGGTCGACGAAGAGCTGTGGGCGACCTTTGCCGTGGCCGGGATCGGTGCGGGCGTCGTCGCCGGGTTCGACCTTGAATACACGACCGCGAATTAGCGGTCACGATCTCGGCCTGACCTATGGTGGCGTCATGGCCTGAGGCCGGGGTGGTGGCCGATCTCCACCACCCCGGTAACTGCAAGAGCCCCCGTGAACCAAGGCAAGGGAACGATCGATGGCCCAGGTCAAACTGACAATCCAGCGCGGCAAGAACACCCTGAAGGACATCGCCGTCGCCGCAGGTACGGCGGAAACGCAAAGCGATACGATGTCGCTCAACATCGATTTCACCAAGATCAGCAAGGGCGATGCCCTGATGATGATCGAGGCGCTCGAACAGAAGATTTTCGCCTCCCCATGGCCGATGCTGTGAGCTGATCGATGGCGGATTTCGTCTCGATCGCCAATCTGGCGGCCTCTGGCATTGGCGAGGACGATCAGCTTCGTTCGCCCGACGACGACACGCACCTTTCGCGATCCGTCAAAGCGGTTTGGGATATCGAGCGGCGCGCGGTCATCCGCGCGCATACATGGAATTTCGCGATGCGACGGCAACAGCTTGCCGCGCTCGCTGGCGAAGCGCCCTTTCCCTGGACCGCTTCGTTCAAGATGCCCGCAGACAGCGTCCGCCTGGTCGAAGTGCTCGGCCGGGCCGTCGGCCCGTATCGGCGCGATTATCAACTTGAAGGGAACTGCATCCTCACCAACAGCACCGGCCCGGTGCCGATCCGCTATCTGGCGGATGTCGTCGAACCGGCCTTGTGGGATGATCTGTTCGTCGTGGTGTTCGCACGACGGCTGGGCTGGGCAATCGCCGATCGCATCACGGGCGACCGGGGCCGCAAGGATGATGCGTTCCGTGTGTATCGCGATGCCCTGTCCGATGCGCGCCGGGTCGATGCGCGCGAAAATCCGCAGATCGTGTGGGAGCCCACAGACTGGGAATTGGCGCGGACCAGGGGCGGTTCCTTTGGCGTGCCCTATGGCAATTCCAGCGGGGGTTGGTGGGTATGACGCTCCAGCGCCCGATCGCAACCAGCTTCAATGGCGGCGAGCTTTCCCCGCGCATGGGTGGCCGTGTCGATACGGCGATCTGGGCCGTGGGCATGGACACTTGCGAGAATTTCGTGCCCACGGTGGAGGGCGCGCTCGTGAAGCGGCCGGGCTTCGAATATATCCGGCCAGCGGCAACCACGGCGAGCTGGTTGACCGAGTTCCGCTTCAATCTGACGCAAGATTATGTGATCGAGTGGAGCGACTACCGCCTGCGCTTCTACACCAATGGCGGGCGGATCGAGACCGCGCCGGGCGTCCCCTATGAGGTGATCGTCCCCTATACGGCGGCGGAAGCCCCCTATGTGTCGTTCCAGCAAAGCTACGACCGGCTCTATCTCGACCATGAAAACCACCCGCCCGCGCGACTGACCCGCACGAGCGGCTCGACCTTCGTCTATGACGTTGCACCGCTCGAAAACGGGCCATTCGCCGACCAGAATGTCGACGAAGCGCGAACGGTAACAGCGAGTGCTGCGACCGGCGCGGGTATCAGCCTTACCGCCTCCAGCCCGATCTTCCTTACCGGACATGTCGGCGCATTGTTCAAGATCGAGGCGGCCGATTTCTCGACGATACCAGCCTGGGAAGTCGGGATCGATGGCGTCGTCGTCGGGTCGAAACGGCGCTCTGACGGAAAGGTCTATACGGCTGCCTCTGCCGGGCGGACCGGGACAAGCCAGCCGATCCATACCAGCGGAACCGAGTGGGACGGCAGCCAGACCGGCACCGACATCAACGGCAAGGGTCCGTTCGGCGTGCAATGGACCTATCTCCACGATCGCTATGGCATCGTGTCAATCACGGCGGTAGCGGGCGACGGTTTGTCCGCAACCGCGGATGTGGTGCGACGCTTGCCGGACAGCGTCACCTCGGTCGCGACGTTCCGCTGGTCGCACGCGGCGTTCAGTGCGGCGGCGGGCTGGCCAAGCGTCGTGCTGGCCAATGGCGGGCGGCTTTGCCACTTCAAGCAATTCGAATTGCTGGCGAGCGTGTCCGGCGATTACCTCAACCATGTCACCACGACATCGAGCGGCTTGCTGGCGGGTGACCTCGCCTTCCGGCGGACACTCTCGACCGAGGATCCTGTTCTGTGGGCGGTTGGCGATCGCAAGATCGTGGTCGGAACGGCCAGCCGCGAGATCGCGATCGGCGCGATCAACAGCGCGCAGGCTATCGGTGGCGACAATATCGAGGCCGTGCCGCAGAGCTTCTACGGCAGCGACCGCGTGTTCCCGGTGCAGATCGGGACGGCCGGCATCTTCGTCCAGCGCAGCGGCCGCAAGCTCCGCCAGGCGCAATATGATTTCGGGCAGGATCGCTACATCGCCGAAAACATGACGGTGTGGTGCCGCCACATCACACGCGGCGGCGTCCTGCAACTCGCCTACCAGAAGGAACCCGAGGAATTGTTGTTCGGCGTGCGCGGCGATGGACAGATTCTCGTCCACCCGCACGCGCCCGAGCAACAGATTAAGGGCTTTTCGCGGATCATCCACGGCGATGGCACGGTGTTGAGCGCGATGACGATCGCCAATGCCGATGGCAAACGCGACGAAGTGTGGGTGCTGGTGCAGCGCGCGGATGGCGTCAAGAGCGTGCAGCGCATGGCTGCCTGGCGCGACGACGGCGATCCCATTTCAGCGGCCTTCTTTGTCGATAGCGGCACGACAGCAACGGCGGCGGCAGGGCAAACCCATTTCACCGGCGCGACGCACCTCGCCAATAAGGCCGTCGCGGTGCTGGCCGACGGTGGCGTCGTCGACGGGGTGACGGTGGCGGCCGAAGGCAGCTTCGACATTCCGGCGAGCGTCGTGCCGCAGGATCGCGCCTACACCGTCACCGTAGGGGTGCGCTACACGGCGGCTGTCGTCACCTTGCCGCCAGAGCTGAAATCCCAGACCGGTACATCGCAGGGGGTGCGCCAGCGGATCGTGCGCCTGGCGCTGCGGCTGATCGAAACGGCGGGCCTGAAAATCGGCGTGCAGGGGGGCAAGCTCGACAATCTGATCGATCGCCCCAGCGCGGGCTATATGGATGCGCCCGTGCCGCTCTTTACCGGCGATACCGAGCGGCCGGTGAGCGGCGGGTGGGATCGCAGCGGCCGCGCGACCTTTACATCCTCCGAGCCCTTGCCCGCCGTGATCGTGGCGGCGCTCCCCAAAATCGAGGTGACCGGATGACGGTGTCTTTTCGCCCGATGCGCGGGATCGACGCGATGACAATCGAACGCCAGCCGTCGCAACGCGTGCAGCTCGGCCTTGATCGCGTGATGACGATCGAGATGGCCAACGACCTGGCCCAAGGCGGCGAGGCATGGACGGCCTGGCGCGGCACTACGCCCGTCGCCTGTGTCGGCCTGCGCGAGACATTTTCCCACCCGACAAGCGGGCGTGGCGTGCAGGCGGTGGCCTGGGCGATCCTCAGCCTTGGCCTGGGCAGCGATCATCTCGCGATCACGCGCTTTACCCGGCGGCGCATCGCGGCCAGCATCTATCGCCGCATCGAGGCGATTTGCATCGCGGCGATCGATGCCGAGGCGATCCTGTCGTCCTTCCCCGGCCTCGACCCCGCGCAATTGCTGGAGGCGGTGCTGTGTCGCAAGGGGCCGCAGGTTCGCTGGGCCGAGGCGCTCGGGCTGACGCCAACCTATGTCTTGCGCCATTTCGGGGCCGCCTCCGAAACGCATATCCTGTGCGAGCGGATCGCCTGATGGTCGAAGCTGTCCAGGCAGTCGGGAATATGGTTGGCGGCATGGCCAGCTATGAGAACGGCAAATATAATCGCGACCTGTCGAACACGATGGCGACCGAGGCCGAGCGCGATGGCGCGGTGTCTGAGAGCCGGGTACGCGACGCGGCGCGGATGGCAATCGGCCAGCAAGTCGCCGCGCAGGGTGCGAACGGCTTCCAGCAAGGCACCGGTTCCGCGATCGATGCGTTGACGCAAAGCCAGATCAACGCCACGCTCGACGCGCTGACCATTCGGCGGCAAGCGGCATCCAGGGCGCGCGGCCTGCGTATCCAGGGCGCGCAAGCCTATTCGGCCGGATCGAACGCGTTGGTCCAGGGCATGTTCGGCGCGGCGGCGCACGGCGTTGATTGGGCGAACAGCAACAAAGGCCAGTCGGGCGGCGGTGCGTCAGGCAATGCCTATGGCGTGTCCGGTTCGGACGGCATTTACTGATGCCGCAGGAACATAATCATACGCTGCTAACAGCGATCACCATAGCCGACAATCTTATCGCACGTGGTCTCCGCTGCCTTTTTCGCATCCTCTGCCGTAGCTTCCGCTTGGGCGGCACTAATCTCAGCACCGGCGGCGGAGCGCTTCGTACTGTCAAGTTCAGCCAGCGTCCGCACCTGCAGTGCTATCATGACAAGAAAGAGCAACGCCATCAGGACATAGCGGTTGCGAGCGAGCCAATCTATCAAGCGAGGCATCAGCGATGAGCCCGCGCTTGACGACGCCGCACGAATGCGCCGACGCCGAAGCCGAGCGTGCAAACAACCAGTCCGTCGAGAAAAGGTATCAAGATCGCAACCGGAAGCATGCGCCAGTTAAGAGCCGCCCCGGCCAGCATCCCGCGCGCGACCCCGAAAACGACAAGCCCGATAGCTATGACCGCCGGTGCAACGATGCAGGCGGGCCAAAACCGTCGGCGCGAAGCGGCATAGAAGATCAAACCTACCCACAGAACTATGGCAAAACCGCTCATGACGCCGAAGCCCCCCTTGATCGTCGAGTCGCGATAACCTATAGCATCGCCCGTCCGGTAAATCCCGGACAAGGGATTGGTCTCCCTGTTTCCAAAGGCGCTGCCCGCGCCACACGCCCCGTGTGGGCGCGGTTTTTTATGGTCGGGCGTGTCGCGAGCACCGCAAGGTGCGCCGTTCCTTTGGCGGTAAGACCAATCGTGGCACGTCCGGCCACCAGCATTGGTCTGCTGCGGCCGGACGTTTTCAAAGGAAAACGTCCATGACCAATGCGCTCGTCAATTTTACATTCGAAGAAGAACCTGTCCGCGTGATCCTTATCGCGGGCGAACCGTGGTTCGTGGCAAACGATGTTTGCCGCGTGCTCAACATCGCCAACCCGCGTGATGCGATGGGGCGCCTAGAAGAAGATGAGAAGGGTGTCGGCATTACCGACACCCTAGGCGGCCTGCAGGAACTCAACGTCGTTTCCGAGAGTGGAATGTACGCTCTGGTGTTCACCAGCCGTAAGGCGGAGGCCAAGCGGTTCCGGAAATGGGTGACCGGCGAGGTACTACCCGCGATCCGGCACACTGGGCGCTATGAGCTGCCGGGCTACGAACCGCCCCCGACGCTTCCCGATGACATCAACTTTACCAACATCCAAATCGGCGTGAATGCGGTGCGCACCGCAATGCGCCTGTTCGGCAATGCCGAGGCCCGCAGCATCTGGGTCCAACTCGGCCTGCCCGCGCCGATCGTCGACAGCCATCCAGTCATCAGCGGCGATAATCTCGCCGAGCCGCTCAAGGCGTGGCTGGAGGATAAAACCGAAACCACCGCCGTCTGGGCAGCGCGCGGTATCGGCCTGACCGATATCGATCGGATGACGACGACACGCATCGCCGCGCTGCTGCGCCTGTTCGGCTGGGTGCGGCACGAAAGCAAGCGCGACGGCGTAAAGGTCAACCTCTGGTTCCGGCCCGATGCGGCCCCGGCAGGTGCGAAGTGAGCGCGCTGACCGATACCCGCCCGATGCAGGATCAGGAAGATCGCGCCAATCTCGCGGTCAACGCGATGGTGTGTCTTCAGAGCCTGATCGCCGGACAATGCCCCAATGCGCGGATCGAGGCAGAACCGCTGTCCTATCTGATCGAACTGGTCGTCGTCGCCGCGCGCGACGCGATCCCGAACGGCTGGCCCAAGCATGGTCGCGCGGTCAACGATCAGGACATCGAATGATGGTGAAGCGATGCCCCTAGTCACGCCCATGTGCAACCTTGCGGTTGCGGGCCAGTCCTGATGCCGCAGGAACAAATCTATCAGCCGCAGGTGACACCCGGCGTGACGGCACCGATCCCGTTGGCATCGCCGCAGGATTTCGGCGCGGGCATTGGTCAAGGGATCGAACAAGTTGGCGGCGCGCTGGAGCGCGGGCAGAAGATCGCGCGACAACTCCGCGCCGATGAGCAAGCGACAACAGCCGCATCCGACCTTGCCCGCGCGCGGCTGGGGCTCGAGGAGGCGCGTAACGCGGCGCGCGCCAATCCCGCGCCATTGGCTGCAGGCCATGCCGAGGCGATGGCGCAAAGCTTCGATGCTGCCACGAAGGATATCACGGCGGGCATAACCGACACCCGCGTGCGTCGATCGATTGAGGCGCAAATTCAGGAACAGCGCACCGCCTTTGTCGGGAATGAGGATGCATGGCAGGCTGCGACGGCAGCCAAGGAAAGTGTCGGCAACATCCGCGAGACCGGCAACCGCTGGTCTGCTTTCGTCCGCACCAGCGCCGATCCCGATGCTTACGTCACTGCAACGAAGGCCATAGACGGTCTGGTTGATAGCCAGCAAGGAATTGGCGAATATCGGGAGCCTGTGCGGCGGGAACTGCACGCACAACTGGCAATGGCAGCGGGCCAGCGGCTGCAGGATACCAATCCGAAGGCGTTGGTGGTGGCTCTGGACAGCGGCCATTTTAACGATGTGCTGGACGGACAGCAAATCGACCGGCTGCGCGATGGCGCGCAGGTCGAAGTTCGTCGTAATGAGGCCCTCGCGCAACACCAGATTGCGCTCCAGAAGGCGGCAACCAACGAGGCGATTGCGACCGCCAAGGCGCAACAGGCGGCCGGTATCGTCGTGCCCGATGCGACACTAGACCAGCTTGCGCAGGCGGCGCATGCCAATGGCGACACCAGCAACGCGACCGAGCTTAGCGCCTTGCGGATCCACAATGGCGTCAATCGCGAGACGCAAGGGTGGACCGCGCAGCAATATGACAGCGAACTCGCACGCCTGCGCGCGCTTGGGCCGAAGGCATCGCCCGACGATCAGGTCCGGCTCCATGCGCTTGAGACGATCGCGCCGGGACGCAAGCAACAGTTCGAGCGCGATCCGGGGCAATGGGCGGCGATCAACGGCGCGCCGCCTCCACCCCTGAATTTCGCTGACCCGGCGTCCTGGGCAGCGCGGCGGCAATGGGCGGCTACGGTCAGCAAGGCGGCAGGCCAGCCAGTACCCCTGCTACAACCGGCGGAGGTCAACCAGCTAAAGGCCAATTTCGTCAGCGGCGACAAGGGGCGGCTCGAAGTGATCGACACGATCGCGCCGCTCGGCGGGCGCGATGCGCTGCAGGCGATGCGCCAGATCGCACCCGATGACGCGGTCGCGCAGCGCCTGGTGGGATTGCCGATGATCAACCGCGCCAGCGCGGCGAGCGGTGCGGCTGCGCGCAAGGCCGATCGATCGCTGATCGACGATATGAAGCCGGACGGTTCGGGCAAGCTGGCGCTGGAGAAATACAATACCGACGTTGCGCCCGCGCTGGCACGTTTCGCGCCGCAGGATGCCAATGCCGCGCGCGAGATCGCCGGAAACCTCTATGCCGATTGGGCTCGCGCGCATGGCGTCCACACCTTCAATCCCAGCCAGTACGGCACCTTTCTGCAGGTGGCAGTCGGCGGTGCGATCGACGGGCAAGGCGTCTTTCACGGCGGCATCGGCTATTGGAACAACGTGCCGGTGAAGCTCCCGGCGGAGCAAAGCCAGGCGCAATTCGAAAAGGTGCTAAGCTCGGTAAAGTGGAGCGATGATCCGAAGGTGCCGCACCCGGTCTATTCGGACGGCAAGACGACGATCACGCCGCAAGTGTTGCGCAGCTATGTGCCGGTCGCGCGTAGCGATGGCTTTTACGAGTTCCACGGGCCGGGCGGCATCATCGTCGCGTCGAACACCGGTGGCATCTTCAAGCTCGACCTTGGCTATCTTGGCCGGAAGTACCTCAAGTGACCGACCAGCGCGGCCCCTTCATTTCCGACGCACCCGTCGTAGAACTCGCACCGAAATCGCCCGATGCGCCGGTCACCGCCAGTGAGATCATGGGCGCGCACTGGACGGTAGACCGCCAGGACATCACCGGACAGCAAAAGCTCGAGCGCCAGAAATACGGTCAGATCGCGGCCGAGATCGACGCGCATGACGGCGTGCCTGCGCTGCAGAGCATTCTTATGCCGCGCCACGGCACCCCGGATCTGATCGCGGGCAACACCGCCTATGACAAGGATGCGATCTGGCGGGATGTCCAGCGCATTCGCCAGACCGACCCCGGCTTCCTGGACAGCACGCCCGCGCGCACCGCGCAGGAATTCGACGCCTGGCTGTTGAAGCGATCGAAAGATCAGCGCGCAACCGCGCAAGGTATCATCGCGCGGCAGTCCGGCCTCGGGCAGAATGCACTCGGTTTCGGGACCGATATCGTCACGGGCTTCACCGATCCGGTGAACCTGGCGACCTTGCCGATCGGGGGCGGCGGCAAGACGATCCTGCAGACGATGGGGCGCGAAGCGCTGATCAACGGCCTGACCGAGACGGCGGAATTGCCGAGTACGGTGCAGCACCGCGCCGAGCTGGGCGAACAGATGTCGGCGGGCGACATGATCGCCGATGTCGGTACGGCGGCAATCGGTGGCGCGTTGCTGCCGGGCGGCCTCCACGTCGCGGGCAAAGCGCTCGGCGCGGGCGGGAAGGCGCTTGGGGCTGCAGGCCGCGCAATCGCGGGAAGCGATGCCGGGCAAGCCGTTGGACGTGCTGTGGCCCCGCTGGCACTCCGCGCGGCCTATCTTGGCAAGGCCAGTGACGGGGAGGTAGCGGCGGCATTCAGCAAGGCCGTACCTGCCGAAATCCGCACGCCCGATCAGCAAGCCGCGCTGCATGTGCTCGACCGCCAAACCGAAATCGACGCGATCAACCCCTATGTCGATACCCCGACGGCACGGGACGTTCATGCGGATCGGCTGCAATCCGCCCTTGCCGCGCTTGCCCAGGCAGGCGATCCCGATGGGATCGCGCCTCCGCTCGCACCGCGCACGCCTGTTTCACAGACTGTTTCACGAGAAACCGCGCCGCTGGTAACGGGCGATGCGGCGGTCTCGACCGTGATGGCGCGGATCGGGCAGGTCGAAAACGCCAGCGGCGGCGGGGACGTGCGCAACCCGCGCAGTTCGGCCACGGGCAAATATCAGTTCACCGATCGCACCTGGCTCAACAGCTACAAGCGCGAGTTTGGCGCGAACGGATTGAGCGACGCGCAAATCCTCGCCCAGCGCGCCGACGGCGCGATGCAGGACCGGTTGATGCGCTCGCTCACGCTGGACAATGCGCGGTATCTGCATTCGATCGGCCAGCCCGAAACCGCGGGCAATCTGTACCTCGCGCATTTCGCCGGGCCGGGCGGTGCGCGCCGCATATTGGAGGCGGAAGCGAGCACGCCGATCGAGCGCGTGCTCTCGGCCGATGCGATCAAGGCCAACCCGTTCCTGCACGGCAAGACGGCGGGAGACGTGGTGGCATGGGCACATGCCAAGATGGGGGAAACGCCGATCGCCGACCGCCTGCGTCTTGCAGGCGATGGCGGCGACGACGCGCTGCGGCTGGCGCAGCAGGAGCTGGACAGCGCCAATATGGAGGCCACGCTGGCGGCGCGGGCAAGCGCCAGCGCAGATCCAGCCGCGCCTGCGATCGACATTGCGGCGCATGCGGTTCCCTATATCGATCCCAGCGACGAGATCGCGCTCAGGCCCAATGGTGTCGGCGGCGATTTAGGATCGTCGCAACCTCGCGCAGCCGATGGCGTCGGCGATGCCGCTCCGCCACAACCGCTCGCCCCGCGCGCGAATGTGCCGGATGCCCCGGTGGCCAGCGATGTGGACATTCGCAATGCCGTGCGCGCCTATGTCACCCAGACGCGCGAGAGCCTGAAGCCCGAGATCATGGCGGAACGGCTCGGCATCGAACGCGACGCCGTCAAGGCCGCGCTCAACGCCATTGCCGATCTTCCCGGCATCGGGTTGCGGCAGCGGCGGCCGGGTGTCTTCGCGCGGCAACAGGATGCCGCGCCGCGCGATTTGCTCGGCTTCCTGGCGGACCATGGCGGCATTCGTAACGACGAGGGCCATGATCTGATCAAGGGCCGCAATCTGCCGCGCGTCGCGCCGAGTGGTGGCGTGCTGATCCGCAGCAAGGGCATGAGCATCGACCGCGCGCGCGAGCTGGCAGCGGAGGCGGGATATTTCCACGATGCCCCGCCCGAGCTGGGCGGAGACCATATCACCGAAGACGATATGCTCCAGCTGATCGAACATGCCGTTTCGACGCCGCATTATGCGCGGGGCGACCTGGAAACCGCGACCGCGCGCGAAGTGGCACGCGCGCGGCAAACGCAGTTCGCGGCGGCGCGCGAAACCATCGCGAACACGCTGGATACACATGGCATCGCCTTCACCCCGGTCGAGCATTTGCGCGCCGCGGATTGGGTCGCGAGTGGCGAGCTGACACCGGGTGCGGCGATTGCCCGCGTGGTGAACGACTATGCTCGCGACGCCCTTGACGTGATTGCACAGGAAGCGGAGAATACACGCTATGCCGACCTCGCCGACGAATTCGAACACACTCTCGCAGCGCGCGATCACGGCGCTGAAAGAGGCGTCGGCCAATCCGGCCTTGGCGATGGACGTGCAGGCAGTGGCGGCGCGCGCGGCGAGCAACCTGGCGGCGCTGCAGCGGATGCTCGCGAAGAAGCCGGACTAAACGGCCCCGTCCTGGCGGAAGCGCCGGGGCCATCCCTCGACGATCCCAACGGCCCGGCCGGAAAGGCGATTGCCGAAAGCCTGACGCATGACGTTAAGGCTCAGATCGCCGAAGACGTTGCCTTCACCACCGCCAAAGGTTCCACCTATCTCGTGCATTCGGACGGTTCCACGTCCCGGGACAAGTCGTTTCACCCAGAGCACGGCGCGAAGGATCAAGGGCCGCAACCACGATCACAGGCTACGATTTATGTCAGCGCTAGCGATGCTGTAAAATTAGCTGAATTTCAGGCGCAAGGCGGGCCCAAGGTTGCGATCGCCGTGACAAGCGATGGCCGGTGGGGTCTCAAATACCTCGAGGGTAAAGATGTTGGTCGGTTTGAGCGCCGCACAGTCGTGGCGGCGTTCAAACAACCCGCCGTCGGCCTTACTCCAGTCGAGATCTGGAAGGATGGCGAGAGGGTGCATTTTGGTAACGAGATTACAGAAATACGCCGAGGTAGAGATCAACATGCTGCAGCGCTCGACCCCAACTTCCCAGCGCGGGAACGCCAGCGAGCCCAATTGAAGGCTGATAGCCCGATCCGCGCCAAGACGGATCAGGAAAGCACGATCGGTGCGCCGCTGTTCGATGCGGTCGATCAGGGCAATATGTTCCGTCTGGAGGAAGGCGGCCCGCTGCGATCGGCAGAGGACGTGCTGCGCGAACTCGACGCGGATGATGCGGCAATCAAGGCGGCGAGGAACTGTCTATGAGCCTGGACCGCTGCATCCCCGGCATGGTCGAGCGTGGGGAAATCACGCCCGAAAAGGGCCGCGAAATGGCTGGGCTCTATGGGGAGCTTGAGCAGCAATTCCGCCGCCAGTTTGGCGACCAGGCGGCGGCGGCGATGGCAACCGATGCCACGTTGAAAGCGCTTGAGGCAGAGGCGATCCGTAAGCGGCGCGTGGCGCTTGCCCAGGTGCAGGCGCAAAAGGGCGCGCTCAAGAATATGGAGACCTATGGCGGCGGTCGGGGCGGCGGGCCGATCGACCCCAAGGCAGCGGTGGCGATGTTCGCGCCCGACCCGAAGGCGGGGTATTCGAGCGTAGAGGGGCGCAGGCGCGCGATCCGGGCGCGCAGCCATGCGATGATGTCCGAAGTGCTGGCGAAGCATCACACGGGCGTCCTGGGCGAAGTGCGTGACAAGGCCGGGCTGGAGCAGCTCGTGCGCGAGCGTTTCGGCGAGGACAGCGGATCGGCGAGCGCGCGGCAATTGTCCGATGCGGTCGAACGCACGTTCGAGATGTTGCGCACGCGCGCCAATGCGGCAGGCGCATCGATCGGCAAGCTGGAAAAATGGGGCCTGCCGCAAGCGCATGACACGCGGGCGGTGCGCGCGGCCGGGTTCGACGCGTGGCGCGCGGAGATCGAACCCCGGCTCGATCGGACCCGAATGATCGACCAGCGCACGGGTATGCCCTTTTCGGATGGCGCATGGGATCTGGCGCTGCGCGACGTGTTCGAGACGATCCGCACCGATGGCTGGAATAAGCGGACCGCTGGGCAGGGCAGCGGGCGCGGTGCCCTTGCCAACCAGCTCGGCGAAAGCCGCTTCCTCGTGTTCAAATCGGCTGATGACTGGATGGCCTATCAGGCCAAGTTCGGCGTCGGATCAGCGTTCGATGCGATGATGGGCCATGTCGACGGGATGTCGCGCGATATCGCATTGATGGAGGTGCTCGGGCCAAACCCGATTGCGACGGTCGGCTGGATCAAGGATACGATCCAGAAATCCGCCGCGCTCGACACCGCCTCGCATAGCAAGGCGACCGATCGCGCGTTCGCCGCGACCAAACAGATCGACCGTTACCATGACGAGATTACCGGTGCAGCCGGGAGGCCGGAAAATCGCACGATCGCGCTGAGCTTTTCAGCGGTGCGTTCGTTGCAGACCGCCGGGAAGCTGGGCGGCGCGATGCTGTCGGCGGTGCCGACCGACCCGGCCTTTGGGCTGGTGACGCGCAAGTTCAATGGCCTGCCGGCCGCAGGAATGCTGCGCGATTATGTGAAGCTGTTTCGACCCGGCGCGCAGGCCGATCAGGAATTGGCGGTGCGCCTGTCCGGCATCGCCGAAGAATGGTCGAAGCGCGCGGGTGGACAGCAACGTGTGCTGGGCGAGGAACTGACCAGCGAGGTCGCCAAGCGCCTGGCCGAAGGGGCGCTGCGGGTCACCGGGCTCAACCGCTTCACCGAAGCCGGGCGCTGGGCAGTCGGGATGACCTTCGTCAGCCATATTACCGGCGAACGCGGCAAGGTGTTTGGCGATCTCGACGGGCCATTCCAACGCGCGTTGCAGCGCTACGGCATCACGCCCGAGGGATGGGATGCGATCCGTGCCACGCCGCTCGAGCGCGATGGCGGAGCCGACTGGATCAAGCCTATTAACGTCGCGGACCATGCGCTTGGCGACAAGCTGTATGAGATGATCCTCTCGGAAACCGACTTTGCGGTGCCGACGCCCGATATTCGCACGCGCGCGCTGGTGAACTCGGTCGCGCCCAAGGGCACGTGGATCGGCGAAGCCATTCGCTCCGCCGCGTTGTTCAAGGGCTTCGGCGTCGGCATGATGATCATGCAGTCGCGCCGCATCATGGAAGCGGCCGAACAGGGCAAATGGAATGCCGCGCGGTACGCGGCAGGGCTGTTCATCGCCTCGACGATCGGCGGCGCGTTCGCGCTGCAGTTGAAGGCGCTTGCTGCGTTCAAGGATCCGCGCCCGATGGACGATGCGCCATTCTGGGGTGCTGCCGTCCTGCAAGGGGGTGGCTTCGGCATCTTCGGCGATTTCCTCCAGTCGTCGCAGAACCGTTTCGGCGGCGGGTTTCTGGGCTCGCTGGCGGGGCCATTGGCGCAGGATGCGCAAAGCGTGGCGGACGTGGCCGGATCCAAGCATCCGGCCTGGGCAGCGGCGCGCCTGGCGCGATCGGAAATCCCCGGCGGCAGCACCTGGTATCTGCGCACCGCGTTCGATCGCATGGTGATGGACCAGATCCAGGAGCAGATCGACCCCAATTACCGCCAGTCATGGCAGCGTATGCAGAAGCGCGCCGATGACCAGCGCACCCATTTCTGGTGGGCTCCGGGTGAGACGGCACCCGGACGCGCGCCCGATTTCGAAAATGCTCTCGGCAACCAAGGGGCCCCGCAATGACCGTCGCCGCGCTTCCCGCATCCGTCACCTATGCCGAGAATGGCGTCACCACGAGCTTTGCCGTGCCATTCCGGTTCAAGGCGGCGGGGGACCTGATCGTGTCGCGGATCGCCGCTGGGGTGGAAGCGGTTTTGGCGCTGGGCACGGATTACACCGTCACCGGTGGCGATACCGATGCGGGCGGCACAGTCACGCGGACGGTGGCGACGAACGGCGCATCCCTGAAGATCACGCGCTCGACCGCGCGAGTGCAGCCGATGCAATATACAAACGGAGGTGTGTTCCCGGCGAAAAGTCACGAGGAAGCGCTCGACCGGCAGATGCTAATCGGTCAGGAACAGGACGATCAGCTAACCGATGTGAGCAGCCGGGCACTGATGTTGCCGCCGGGCGAAAGCGCGCCCGATCTGCCGCCCGCCAGCCAGCGGCTCGGTGGCGGGAAGATCCTTGCGCCCAACCCGGACACTGGCGCGATCGAGGTGCAGCCGATCGACACCGCCTATCAGGGGCCGCCCGGTGAGGCCGACAATAGCTATTCGAGCCTGGTTGCGTTCCGAGCCTCCGACGTAACCCGCAAAGTCGCATCGCTGGTCGGGGTGCCGGGCATTCCAGACGCGCGATATTATTTCGAACGCGGCGCAGGTCCCTATGTCGAGAGCCTACCAGATCTGATTAAGGCCGATAGCACATCTCTATCGGTCGGGGTGTGGAGAC
>OFRL01000103.1_pt1 | contig 46274 bp, 45 predicted proteins | sample 1543121 | NCBI WGS metagenome assembly OFRL01 (sample SAMN07774228, study PRJEB24372) | wastewater metagenome | isolation source: Lake Maggiore Cannobio | place: Italy: Cannobio | collected 2016-01
TGTTCCCCCCATGGGAACAGTTCCGCTTACCGCCATTCCATTCATGATCGCACCCATGCCGTGTTCTCTGACTCCCCAATGAATCTGACGCCCACTGAAACGATGGGTGTCTATGGGGGTCGAACCTTTCAGTTCGGTTCCGGTGTTTCCGGTTAGATCTGCACCGCCCCCTAAGAGGCCAGGAACGACATCGACAATACTGGTGAGAGCTGTGCTGCAAGCTGCTCGGGTTGCGACTTCTTTGCCGACTTCCCACTTAGGTAGATTCTCACTCCACCCCGGCAAGCCGGTTTGAGCAAGACACGCTTCGTATTGTTCGCTCATCTTCGGCTCACCCGATCTAAACGCAAGCCGGCGTTGACCCCAACTTTCCTGAGCGCTTTGTCCGGCTGCTCCGGCGGCTCGGTAATACTCCAAAACGTCATCAGGAACCCAAAATGTTTCTTCGGCGGGCATATCTAGGATCTCTTTAACTGCTCTGATCTCGTCTTCTCCCAGAGGGTTTCCGTGAGCGGCGGCGGTATCGGTGTATTTAGGTGAAGGCCACCCGATGTGACTACGCAAAATTATTAGACTTGGCCGAGAGTCCTCGGCAATTCCCTCACGAACGGCGGCTTCGATGGCGTCGAGATCGTTCGCGACTTCACCCACATTGTGGACGTGCCAACCGTAACCTTCGAAACGCTTGTGTACATCGTCGGAATAAGAAAGTTCAGTCGGTCCATCAATAGTGATGTGGTTGTCATCGTAGACATAGACCAATCGACCTAAACCTAAATGGCCAGCCAGAGAAGCGGCTTCATGACTAACTCCTTCTTCTAAACAACCGTCGCCGGCTACAGCAAAAATGCGGTGGTCACAAATTTCTGGACCGAAGCGAGCGCGCAGATTGGCTTCGGCTAAAGCCATACCCACGCCGTTAGCGAAGCCTTGGCCTAGTGGCCCAGTCGTAACCTCGACGCCGTTAGTGTGCCCGTATTCTGGGTGGCCAGGAGTTGGCGAGCCCCACTGACGAAAGTTTTTAAGGTCATCAAGAGTCAGTCCGTATCCAGTTAGATAAAGCATTGAATAAAGGAGCATTGATGCGTGTCCGCAAGAAAGAACGAAACGGTCACGGTCGGGCCACTTACTATCCGCCGCGTCGTAATTCATAATCCGGGTAAACAGAACGTGCGCTAAGGGGGCAAGGGCCATGGGGGTTCCGGGGTGACCCGAGTTGGCTTTTTGTACTGCGTCCATGGCTAGACCGCGGATCACATTTATAGCTTTTTGTTCAAGGTCTTGAGTCACCGGTCTCCTTCGGGTTTATTTCAACTCTGACACTATTGCTTATCACTGGCAGCCGGCGTCATTTACTAGGGCTCTCTACTTGGGGAACAAGGCGATGCTGGCGGTAAAACCGTGTAAGAAATTTTTACTACCAATAGGGCCAATCTCGCCCGCGCAAAATGCTCCCGCAGTAGCGGGGTAGTCCAGATCTTCGGCAATCAGGGTTGCGTCGTGATTCGGGACACCAAAAAGACTTTTCCCTCGGCCATTGCAATCAAAGACCAAAGCACCTCCGCACTGATGGCCGCTCAAGAGCAGATGGAGGTCTTGGGCGGCCGCCGCCGCGTCTCGAACATGGAATTGGACGGTCTGCCCGACTGAAATCTGATCACCAACGGCAATACTGCCGGTGTTCCGATCGGCACCCAAGATGTTACGAATCAAGAAATCACCGCGATCGAAGTCACTTTGGTGCTCGTTAACGACTACTCCCAGATGCAATCCGTTGGCTAGAAGGGCGCGGTCGGCCTCGGATACTTCCTGAGATAATTTGCGCAGTCGCTCCATAGGCGGCTGGCCCGCTATTTGCTCAACAACATTACGCTCGGACTTCGTTACCACCATTGGATCTCCGATTGGTCGACAACCCTGAGAAACCACGGTCTTTATATCGACACCTTCGATAACAACCCCAACTGCACCTTGAGTAGTTATCTTGGAGTCGAGGGCCAAGACGTTGCCGCCTGGTCTTAGGGCGCAAGAGGCTAGCCCTCCACTTACTTTTAAACCGGGGTGCGACTGGTTGAGTTGTCCGAGAAAACCATCGGTAGGGAAACTGAACGGATCGGCGAATAAAACTACGTGGCTCGAATTGTCCACCTCGTCTGGCCAGCCCGATATCTTTCCTTTTCCCTCATCAAACTCCAAAGCAAAAGGTTGCAAGCGGGCTTCGGGCAAATAAGCCGCCCAAACGGCCAAGCCTGGACCCGACTCGATTTCTTGAGTGTCAGATATCAACCCCCCGGCGCTTAAGCCGATCAGGTGGCGAGGAACGATGAGGTTAGAAAAGGCAAAAAGCATGTCGTCTAAGTGGTTAACAAAAGGTGGAGAAACGAAGACGACCACCAAATCGGGTTCTCCTTGGTCTAACTGCTCAAGCAAATGCCCGGCTACCTCACCCACGGCATGAGCGGGGGTGGGGTGGCGTGAAACCGCAGATACGTAATTGACCATGGTGGAAGCGTACCTAGTCCAGATTTACGGCCCGCTAGTCAATGGGCAAAACCGCTCGCCGGAGCGCCTACCCTGCACACTGGGCTAACGGTAAGGTTTTGTGGGTAGACAAGGTAATTTGACTCATTCAAGAGGGATCTAAAAATGCCTGACATCTTGGCGATCCACGCCGCCAATACTCCCGACAAGATTGCGGTCGTTGACCCTGCTCGCGACCACGAGACTAGTTTTCAGCAACTCAATGCCTTGGTTAACCAGATAGTGCGAGCATTCTCCGAACTAGGAATCAAGCGAGGAGAACGCCTGGTTTGGTGTGGACCCAATTCTCTGTTCGTTTTAGCCGTGATCCACGCCGCTCGCAAAGCCGGCTTGGTGGCAGTTCCCCTTTCGTACCGATTTACGGGCGAGGAAATGGCCTACGTGATTGATAATTCGGGAGCATCAATTGTAATCATTGACGCGGAGCAATCATCCGTAATTGCTCCTCACGTTGCTGAAATTAAGAGAGTTCATCATTGGCTTAGTTTCGATGGTGATATTGAACTGGGTTTCGAAAGTTTGGAAACATTATTATCGGTTCAACTAGACGAAGAGCCCGACGAACCCAGTAACAAAGATTTGGCTACTGCAGGTTCTTCAATGATTTATACCTCGGGGACTACCGGAAAACCTAAAGGAGCGTTGCGCACAACTAGCGATACCGAAACCGTGTTTGCCCTATTAGTTGCCCTTAACTTACAAGGCGCCGATGAAGTCCACATAACCACCGGGCCGCTTTACCATTCCGGCCCATTGGCGTTTGCTACCATGACTCACAGTCTGGGCTGCCCAATTGTTTTGTTGCGCAAGTTCAATCCTTCCGACTGGCTGCGCTACGTGGCCGATTACAGGGTGACTAATACTTTTTCTGCTCCGACCCAATTAAAAAGAGTCGTAAGTTTGCCTCCGGCTGAACTGGATAAAGCCGATATGTCTTCTATGCGTTGCTTGATTGCTAACGCAGCCCCAGTTCCATACGCTTTGAAGGAAGAAATAATTGAAAAATTAGGGTCAGGTTTTCTTTACGAGGTTTACGGTTCGACTGAACTGGGAGTGGTGACCGTACTAAAGCCAGAAGACCAACTACGTAAACCCGGGTCGTGCGGGCAGCCCTATGGTCCGATCGGGGTAAAAATACTAAGAGATGACGGTACGCAAGCTGGCGTAGACGAACCGGGAGAGTTGTTTATCTCTACTCGATTAGCTATGGACGGTTATCACGAAACTGACGAGAAATTGGAAGAATCAAACGACGGTAATTGGAAATCAGTAGGCGATATCGCCTCAGTCGACTCTGAAGGTTACGTATCAATTCGGGATCGCAAAAAAGACATGATCATCTCAGGAGGAATGAATATATATCCGGTTGAAATCGAGTCGGTTCTTCATGAGTATCCCCAAATACTCGATGTGGCCGTATTTGGTATCCCCGACGAGGAGTGGGGTGAAAGCGTTTATTGCATCGTTTCTCCTCGAGAAGGACAAGTGATCGATTTAAACGAACTGAGAGACTTCGCCGTTTCCCGGCTGGCAAAATACAAGTGTCCTCGTAATTACGAAATAAGAAGTGAGTTGCCTCGCACTGAAGCGGGGAAACTCCTCAAGCGTCATCTTCGAGATGAATTTTGGGTAGGGCGTGACCAAAAAGTCTGAAACTAAAACGCTTTCCGAACCAGAGTCTCGCGCCCTGCTGCGCCAGTATGAGATTCCTTGTGTTTCTGATTCACTGGTTGAGGGTCCCGACGCGGCGGTAGCCGCGGCGCGCGAGTTTGGCTATCCGGTAGTTCTTAAATTGTCGGGAGCAGGTTTGGCTCATAAAAGTGAGCGCGGACTAGTACGACTGGGCATTGGTGATGAAGAATCTGTGAGTCGGGCCTGCACCGATCTCCTAGCTGCCGCTCGGCCCGAGGATCACGCTAATGGGGTACTGGTAAGCCCAATGGTGGAAGGGAGCCGAGAGTTCATCGCCGGTTGTTATCGCGACTCCAGTTTCGGCGCTTGCGTGATGTTCGGACTAGGAGGAGTGCTCACCGAAGCCCTGGCCGACATCAGTTTCCGGCTGGCCCCGCTCGACCATTACGACGCAATGGGAATGATGAGTGAACTCACTGCTGCTCGACTCCTTGACGAAACTCGAGGCGAACCCGCGGTAGATCGAAAAATGTTGGCCTACATCCTTGAGCAACTAGGGGTTTTGATCTGCGAACGCGAAGAGGTTGTTAGCGTTGACATCAATCCTATTCGGATTGTTGACGGAAAACCCCTTGCCCTTGATGCGCTAGTCGAGGTAAGACCGTAATGGGAAAAGATCTTATTGAGCTCTTTTCTCCGCTTTTCTCTCCTCGAGGCGTTTTGGTAGCCGGAGTCTCGAGCCACCCGGGGAAATTTGGATACGTAACGCTGCATAATATTCTCAGCAGTGGCTACGCCGGAGAAGTCCACGGCACCAACAAAGAAGGTGGAGAAGTATTAGGGATTTCATTGTTTAAATCTGTAGTCGATATCCCTGCCGAAGCAGTAATCGATTTAGTTTTTGTATGTACTCCAGCGGCAAGCAACGAACAACTATTGCGTGACTGCGCAAAACGGGGGATAAAAGCTGCATTCCTTACTTCGGCCGGATACGGCGAGGCGGGGGACGAGGGCGAGAAAGCTGAGCGCCAGCTAGTTGATCTGGCCGACGAGTTAGAGATATTGCTCGCAGGACCAAACGGCCAAGGGCTGGTTTCAACTCCCATAAAACTTTGTGCTCAGATCGTGGCTCCCAATCCTCCTTCGGGGGCAATAGCTATCGTCAGCCAGTCAGGAAATTTTGTTTCTTCGTTTGAAAACTTTTCTCTTGCCGCTCAAGTGGGTGTGAGCCGAGCGATTTCGGCGGGCAACGCCGCCAGCCTAAGTGTTTCTGATTATCTTGATTACTACTCGGTCGACCCCGAGACTCGAGTCAGCCTGGCTTACGTAGAAGGAATACCTAACGGGCGCGACTTTTATCAACGGGCCCGCCAAGTCACTGCTCGAAAACCTCTGGTTGTACTTAAAGGAGGAGCAACCGACAATGGCCAGCGGGCCGCGCAGTCCCATACCGGTGCATTGGCTCAAGACGACCGAATATTCCGAGGCATGGCCCGTCAGGCCGGGATCGCACAGGCTTTTAGCGTAGAAGAGGCGTTTGATGTCAGTGCTGCGTTTGCTACCCAGCCTCTCCCACGCGGGCCGCGAGTCATGATACTTACTGTGGTTGGTGGTTGGGGTGTCGTTACTGCTGACGCGATGAGTGATAGCGATCTAGTTCTCGCCGATATTCCTAAAGATTTAGAAAAAATTATTGATAAAAAACTTCCCGCAAGATGGAGTCGAAATAATCCGATTGACTGTGCCGGAGGAGAAACTCGTGACACCATCCCAGAAATAATGGCGATTATTGCCGATCATCCTGAGGTCGACGCAGTGCTTTATCTCGGAATCGGTATTCAATCGAATCAAGCCAAAATGTTTAGAACCGGACCGTGGGGCAACGATCCAGACGTAACTCGAATCATTGCTTACCACGAGCGCCAAGATGCTCGATTCGCTTTAGCCGCCGCCGAAATTTCTGAGCAAACCGGTAAACCTATTTTGGTGGCTACTGAATTGTCCCTTACTGACCCCACCAACGCGGGGGTCAAGGCAGTAAAAGACTCAGGGCGTTATTGCTTCCCGAGTGGCCCACGCGCGGTGGTCGCCTTAAATCACCTTTGGCGTTATTCCCAGTATCGCAAAAAGTCCAACCGGACTAAGTAGTTTTTGAGTCAGTTGTGAACTATCGCCGGCTCGCATCGTTAGCTCTTGTTGTCGGCGCGGTTATCTGCGGGCTAATGGGGGCCGACGTTTTTGGCGTACAAGGAAATCAAGTTAAAAAATCTGCACCTTCAGTTGTAAATCTTCCTACTGCCCTTTGGTCAATTCGTCGAGCACCACAACCATTGATAGACGCGGTGGGGTCGCTTCGGCTTAAAAGTTCTCTGGACTCTTTGCTGGCCGGCACCAATTCTTGTTTTATTGTCAACGAAGGCAACGCTTCGCGAGCGCAAGGTAATCCTGACGTAGTACTTATACCCGCATCAACAATGAAGATGTTTACCGCCGCCGCGGCATTAAATGCACTGGGTGCGGATGCCCATTTTGACACCGTGGCTAAAGTTTCTGGTTCGGAAGTTTCGCCATCGGTTCCTAACCTCTATTTACTCGGTGGTGGTGATCCTTTGCTTGGTACCACTACTTTTCGTGAAACTCTTGACAAGTTTGCCGCCACCCGGGGCGCCCCTATTACTTCATTAGAGAAATTGGCTGACCAGATCAAGTCTTCCGGAGTTAAAAAAGTATCTGAGGGGATAATCGTTGACGATTCGCGCTACGACACCACTCGATTTGTTACGGGCTGGAAAGACAGTTATCGGTCTGATGGGCAAATTGGGCCCATTGGAGCCCTTACGGTTAATCGCGGTTTTGCCCAAGACGCCGTCGCTCCGGTCGATGATCCCGCTCTTTTTGCCGCCGAAACGCTAGAAAAATTGCTAGAGGAAAGGGGAGTAGCGGTAAGTGGATCGGCCAAGCGAGGGCGAGTCCCTGAGTCCAGCACTTCGGTGGGATCGGTTTCCTCGGTTCCGCTTTCAGAGATAATCGAAGAGATGATCCGTAGTAGCGATAATCTCGCGGCCGAAATGCTCACTCGCGAATTAGGCCTAAAAGTAAAAAATGAGGGCACGACGGCTGCGGGCGTTGCCGCTATTAGTGATGAACTCAAATCTCTTGGCGTTGATGTCTCGCAATTGAGCTTTTCTGACGGCTCAGGTCTAGGGCGCAGCAATCGGGCATCTTGTCAATCGTTGATCGGAGTAATAAATACGGGTGAAAGAAGCGGTTTTTCTGCTCTTTGGTCCGGATTACCAATAGCCGGAGAAACGGGCACTCTGACCAACCAACTCAAAGACACGCCGCTGGCCGGACACCTAAAGGCAAAAACTGGATCCTTAGCCGGGGTGACTGGACTGACGGGTTTAATCGACGTTCGCAGACCACTGCGTTTTTCTCTTCTCATTAACGGAGAATTCACTGAAGCCGGTGGGGTTGATCTGCGCTCGCAAGCGGCTCAAATCATCGGTGCTTTCCCTGACGCTCCTGGAATCGACGTTTTATCTCCTATTCCCGCCGGAACGTAGCCGTCGAGTGGATCATCTTCTACACTCATCTATATGAGTGACTTCTTTTCTTCGGCTAGTCGTATGGGGGCCCTTCCACAAATAGCCATCGAATTGCGCGACTTGGTCGTGGCTTACATCAAGCAAGAGACGGTTGCTCCGCTGCGCCAACTTTTGCGCTACGTAGCGTTCGGGGTTATCGGCGCTCTATTTCTTGGGCTCGGAGCAATCCTTTTTGGTCTTGGTGGCTTAAGGGCGCTACAGACCGAAACGGGTGACACCTTTTCGGACAGCTGGTCGTGGGCGCCCTACCTGATCACTTTTGCTGCTCTTATCGTTGGAAGTGCTTTAGTTTGGCGAACTCGCCGAGGCTGGCGAGCATGGAGGGAGAAATCATCATGATGAAAACTCGAAACAAGACAAACATTCAGACAGAACCCATCACTCGATCCGATATTGAAGACAAGTTACGCGAGATTCAATCCGGGCTCAACGTCGGGGGCGATGTGGCTAAAGGACCTAGCATCGCGGCCGGAATCGGTGTAGTTCTTGTTGTGATTTTGGTTGCTTATTTTTTTGGTCGTCGATCCGGGAAAAATAAGCGTTCATTTATCGAAATCCGCCGCCGATAACTAATGGCGAGAATCCTCCAACGTTTAACTCGCGTAGGCCTGCGTAAGTGGTGGAATGGATCCTCGTCAACATGGTTTTATCTTGGAGTCGGCGCCATCACAATTCGCGTAATACGAAAAGTTTTATCTCCCCAAGACGACGTCAAGCGAATTCGAGTCAAGTCGGGCGAGACTTACGAAGTACGCAGCCGGCGACGTTAACGAATCATTCACTAATCGTTGTTCAATAGATATTCTTGGTGAGCATGACCGCGCGCAAACGAACGTTTGAAGTCGGCGATAGAGTATTACTAGTCGACACCAAAAACCGTCGCTACTTGGTTATCTTGGAAGAAGCGGGGGAGTTTCATTCCCACGTAGGCGTTTTATCCCATTCTGATATTTTGGGGCGAAACGAAGGTGCGGTGGTTCGAACCAGTAAGAACGGCGCTTTGCGTGCACTGCGGCCCACTCTTAGCGAATACGTACTAAAAATGCCGCGTGGGGCGCAGGTCATTTACCCTAAAGACTTGGGTCCAATTTTGATCATGGCCGATATTTTCCCCGGAGCGAAAATATTTGAGTCCGGAATAGGATCGGGTGCTTTGACTATGGCGTTGTTACGGGCAGCGGCACCTGGCGGCGAAGTAATCGCTTATGAAGTTCGCACTGACTTTGCCGAACAAGCCCAGAAAAATATTGAAGGGTTTATTGGTAAAGATGAAACTGAGAAATCGTTGCGGATTGAGATCCGAGACACTTACGAAGGAATAGCAGAAACCGAGTTAGACCGAGTAGTGCTCGACCTTCCCGAGCCGTGGACGGTGGTGCCTCACGCACAAGAAGCGCTGGTCCCGGGAGGCATTTTTCTCGCTTACCTCCCGACTGTTGGCCAAGTGATGCAACTGCGAGCAACTTTGGACGAGTCGCGCTTTGGTATGGCGGAAACATTGGAAGTACTGCAGCGAGGATGGAACGTTGATGGTTTATCCGTGCGTCCAAATCACCGCATGGTCGCCCACACGGGGTTTCTGACTGGGGCTCGACTGCTGGAATAAATTATTTATCAGTCGGCTTCAATGAAAATGCATTCGCCTGGGCACTCTTCAGCCGACTCGACTACTGCATCAAGTAAATTGTCAGGAATGTTGGCTAAACCAGTAGCACCACCAGGCTCGCTGAACACCTTGGCGCCATCTTTAACGTAAGCCAGTCCATCGTCGAGAAGCGTAAAAACGTCAGGAGCTATTTCCTCGCAGAGGCCATCGCCTGTGCACAGGTCTTGGTCAATCCAAACCTTCACCGTTTACCTCCGTCTAATTTATTTCTCGTCCTGAACACTAGGTCCTAAACTGCTTACTGGGCCTAACTCTAGACCGTTATTTCGGCTTTTTCCAGTTCTGAGTGGAAATATTATAAAATACCTATCCAGTCAAGGTTTGCTTTTATGGCGCAGATTTTGCCAAACATCGGAGTAGGTTCGCCTTAGTGGGAATCAGTTGAGGCCCGACCGCAAAGAGGGAGAACTCGGTGGCAAGTGAACACGAACGCAGATTGGCAGAATACGAGGGCCAAGTCGGTGATCTGCAGGACCAGATTAAGAGTTTGGGCGAAGAGATCGTGGTGCTGCGCCGCCGGCTTCAAGACGCCCCCAGGCGGGTCCGCACTTTAGAAGAGCGACTCCTCGAAGCCAAAGGACAGCTCGCACAAGCGGTCTCACAAAACGAACGACTCTCAGCCACGCTGCGAGAAGCTCGTGAGCACATTTCTGGCCTCCGAGATGAGGTTGAAAAGTTGACTATGCCGCCGTCGGCCTACGGGACATTTTTATCCGCCAACGACGACGATACCGTCGACATATTTACTTCAGGTCGCAAAATGCGAGTTTCGGTTCACCCTGAGGTTGACGTCACCAAACTCGAACGCGGTCAAGAGGTAACTCTCAACGAGGCGCTCAACGTAGTTCTTGCTCGAGGGGTAGAAATATCTGGCGAAGTGGTGGTGGTGCGAGAGTTGCTTGAAGACGCAAACCGAGTTTTAGTAGTCGGGCGAGCCGACGAAGAACGCGTTTGCGAATTAGCGGGAACTCTGATGGGAGAAACGATTCGCTCAGGCGACCACCTTCTGCTCGACTCACGTTCGGGACTAGTAGTAGAACGACTTCCTCGACCCGAAATCGAAGAATTAGTGCTTGAAGAAGTCCCCGACGTCACTTACGCCGACGTAGGTGGACTTGATGATCAAATTGAGTTGATTAAAGACGCGGTTGAGTTGCCTTACTTGTACGCCGACTTGTTCGCTGAACACGAACTGCAACCACCAAAAGGGATTTTGCTTTATGGTCCTCCTGGTTGCGGTAAAACGCTTATCGCCAAAGCAGTAGCTAACTCTTTAGCCAAGAGGGTCGCAGAAAAAACTGGCAACGATTCTATCCGGTCTTATTTTTTGAACATCAAAGGTCCTGAGCTTCTAAACAAATATGTCGGTGAAACTGAGCGGCAGATCCGTTTAGTCTTTCAACGAGCACGGGAGAAATCTGAAGAAGGTGTACCCGTCATAGTGTTTTTCGACGAGATGGACTCCCTCTTTCGTACTCGAGGAACCGGAATTTCGTCGGATATGGAAAGCACCATCGTCCCGCAGCTTTTGGCCGAAATCGACGGAGTAGAGCGACTGACCAATGTCATCGTCATCGGTGCTTCAAACCGCGAAGACCTTATAGACCCCGCTATTCTTCGTCCGGGCCGACTCGACGTAAAAATAAAAATTGAGCGCCCCGACCCGGTAGCAGCCACGGCAATTTTTTCGCAGTACCTCACTGATTCTTTACCTATTGCTGGCGGGGCCAAAACTGCAGCCGCGGAAATAAAGAAAATGATCAAACTGGCAGTTGATCGAATGTATTCAACTGAGGACGCTAATCGGTTTCTTGAAGTTACTTACCAAAACGGCGACAAAGAGACTCTCTACTTTAAAGACTTCTCTTCGGGAGCGATGATTGAAAACATCGTTAGGCGAGCCAAGAAACTTTCGATCAAGCGACAAATAGACGGCGCCGAACCAGGGATTTGTGCCGATGACCTCATCCAGTCAGTTATTCAAGAATTCCGGGAGCACGAAGACCTTCCTAATACCACCAATCCAGACGACTGGGCCAAAATCTCTGGCAAAAAAGGTGAGCGAATTGTTTATGTGCGCACATTGATGACCGAAGGAGAATCGGCTTCGGGTGGCCGACAGATCGAAAGAGTCGCCACCGGCCAGTACCTCTAGGATTAGTGCGTGAGCGTTCCTAAAGTTTGTGGAGTAGAAACTGAGTACGGGGTCTCGCTTCGGGGCACAGCTGATCCCAATCCCGTTCTCGCTTCTTCGCTGCTTATCAACGCTTATGCCGACCGAGGCAAAGTGGGTTGGGATTTTGAAGACGAAACCCCTGGACGTGACGCCAGGGGAGGAGACTCTTTTTCTAGAGGGCCCGACGTTGAGACTCATCTAGTCAACACCGTTCTTACTAATGGGGCTCGTTACTACGTTGACCACGCTCATCCTGAGTATTCAACTCCGGAATGCGTTGACGCTCGCGAAGTCCTCATTGCCGACAAGGCTGGAGAGCGCATACTGGCTGAGTCGATGCTTGCCGTTCGAAGTTTGCTTGACGACGGTCAAGAGATAGTTGTTTATAAAAATAACTCTGACGGGAAAGGAAATAGTTACGGAACCCATGAGAATTATCTCATGGATCGCAATATGGCGTTTGCGTCATTAGTGCGGCACCTGATCCCGTGGTTCGTTACTCGCCAGGTATTCACTGGAGCAGGGAAGGTGGGGTCAGAAAATGGGGCAAGTGAAGTTGACTTTCAAATCAGCCAAAGAGCCGACTTCTTTGAAGAGGAAGTTGGGCTCGAAACGACACTAAAGCGTCCAATTATAAATACCCGTGATGAGCCTCATGCCGATCCGCAGTTTTACCGCCGACTACACGTGATTGTAGGGGACGCAAATTTGTGCGAGGTGGCCGGATTGCTAAAAGTGGGTACGACCGCAATTGTTTTGACCATGATTGAAGATGATTTTTTTACTCGCGATAAAAACCAACAAAATATTACGCTAGCTAACCCCGTTCCCGCTATGACAGAGATATCGCACGATCCCACCTGCACCGCTACCATCGAAATGGCGGACGGAAGCAGGATGACCGCCCTGGAGGTGCAGTGGGAGTATTTCCGCCTGGCTCAGAAATATTCCGACGAAGTTGGACTGGATAACTGCGGTGGGTCCGATTTGGGTAAATTAGTACTCGACCGATGGGAGCAAACATTAAGTGCGCTTGAGGTCGAACCATCACGACTTGAAGGCCAACTCGATTGGGTCACGAAACTCGCCCTCCTTGAGGCTTACAGAGACCGTGACAATTTAGAATGGAATGATCCTAAATTGGCTCTTCTCGATCTGCAGTACCACGACGTTCGCCCTAATCGATCTCTCTATGAGCGGTTAGTAAACGCCGGAACAATTGAACGGATTTTGACCGAAGATGAGATTTTGGCTGCTATTTCCAATCCACCAAAGACAACCCGGGCCTACTTCCGAGGCAGATGCTTGTCTCGATGGCCCGAATCCGTAGTGGCGGCGAATTGGGACAGCGTTATCCTTGACGTAGGCACCGACCCCTTGAAGCGGATTCCTATGATGGAGCCACTGAAAGGAACTGAAGCCCACGTTGGTACCTTGCTTGATGAGGTGGCATCACCGGCCGAACTGGTCGCAAGACTTGCCACTTTAGGCAAATAAAAGTTATGGCCGTTAACAGAAAGGTAGTTCTGTGAGTGAGCAGAAGCGTAAAACTAAACCCGTACCCAAGGCACCTCAAGAACAAACAGTCGATGCTCCTCCGGCAGAGCGCGGAGAAAAGTTAAAAGGCGAACTCGATGATCTCCTTGATGAAATCGACGAAGTTTTAGAAGAGAACGCCGAAGATTTCGTAAAGTCTTACGTACAAAAAGGTGGAGAGTAGTGGTCTTGCGATGAACAATTCTCCATTACCTTTTTTCAATTCTGGCTCAGACCCAGGATCGTCGTTTAGTGAACTGCTGACCAGAACGTCACCCAATGTGATGGCGGTGGACTCAAGCGCGACCAGTGAAGATTTCGTGCACGGGACTACTGTCGTGGCGATTCGCTATAGCGAGGGTGTGGTCATGGCGGGCGACCGACGCGCTACGGCTGGATTCACCATCGCTAACCGCCGGATTGAAAAAGTATTTCCCGCTGATGATTTTTCTGGTATTGCAATCGCGGGTGCTGCGGGACCAGCGGTAGAGATGGTTCGCTTGTTTCAAACTCAACTTGAGCACTACGAGAAGATTGAAGGCGAGTCGCTATCGCTTGACGGGAAAGCGAATCAATTAAGTCTCTTAGTTCGCACAAATCTCCCAGTCGCGATGCAAGGGTTGGCGGTTGTTCCGCTATTCGCCGGCTTTGATCATCGACAGGGTCGGGGGAGAGTATTTAGTTATGACATCACCGGTGGAAGGTACGAAGAAGGAGATTTTCAGGCTAACGGTTCGGGTGGAGTTCATGCTCGTAACTGGATCAAAGCACAGTGGAATAAAGATCTAACTGCCGACGCCGCCACTGCTCTGGCACTGCGATCCTTATTTGCAGCCGCGGACGAAGATGCGGCCACCGGCGGTCCGGATTTAATTCGTAAAATCTTTCCGACCGTAGCGGTAATTAACGAACAGGGCTACAACGCGGTGGCCGACGAGGCGGTGGCCGCTCAGGCTGAAGTCGAATTAGGTGGACGCGAAGAAGGGGCCGGACTATGACGATGCCGTTTTACGTTTCCCCTGAACAAGTGATGAAAGATAGAGCTGATTACGCTCGTAAAGGAATAGCTCGGGGTAAGAGTTTGGTCGCGATGAGTCTTGCTGGCGGAGTGGTAATCATCGCCGAAAATCCTTCACGAACGCTAAATAAAATAAGCGAGATTTACGATCGCATTGCCTTCGCGGGGGTGGGAAAGTATAACGAATTCGAGATGCTGCGCATCGCGGGTGTGCGCCAAGCTGATCTTAAAGGCTTCGCTTTTGCTCGTGAAGATGTCAACGCTCGCGCCTTGGCTAATGCTTATGCGCAAACTCTGGGCCAAGTTTTTACTCACGAAATGAAGCCGTACGAAATTGAAATACTGGTGGCTCAAGTCGGAGCGGAGGCGGGCACCGATGAGCTTTTTCATATCCTGTACGACGGAACAGTCATGGATAAAACTGACTTCACTGTCTTGGGCGGTGAAGCCGAGGATATAGCCGAGACTCTAGGAGGGAAATTTAAATCCACTATGAGTCGAGATTCGGCTATTCGGTTGGCGGCTGATGCCTTGTCGGGACCCGAGTCAAAAGCGCTGACGGCCAATCAACTGGAAGTGGCCTTTTTGGACCGATCGCAATCTCGGCGGACTTTTGTTCGCCTGCGAGGCCCAGAACTGGAGTCAGCCCTTACCGCCTAGTGGTTGGTGCCATCTCTGAACGTCACGCCAGTACGCTGACAAGGTGGATCGACGGATATTCGGTTTAGAGAATGAATACGGGGTCACCTGCACTCTTCGCGGTCAGCGTCGGTTGAGTCCCGACGAAGTCGCCCGTTATTTATTCCGCCGGGTTGTTTCGTGGGGCAGATCGAGCAATGTATTTCTAGAAAATGGGGCTCGGCTTTATCTTGACGTAGGCAGCCACCCAGAGTACGCCACTCCTGAATGCGATTCGATTTTCGACCTGGTAGTGCACGACAAAGCCGGGGAAAGGATATTAGAGAGTCTGGTTCGTAGCGCAGAACAGCGGCTTAGGGAAGAAGGGATCCGCGGCGATGTCTACTTATTTAAAAACAATACCGATTCGGCCGGTAACTCGTATGGATGCCACGAAAACTATCTAGTCGGACGAGAAGGCGACTTCAGTAAGTTCACTGATGTCCTAATTCCATTTTTGGTAACCCGACAGATATACGCGGGCGCGGGCAAAGTACTGCAAACGGCTCGAGGGGCGATGTACTCAATCTCGCAACGCGCCGAGCACATATGGGAAGGCGTCTCTAGCGCCACTACACGATCACGGCCGATAATAAATACGCGTGACGAACCTCACGCCGACGCAGAACGCTTTCGCCGTCTTCACGTTATCGTTGGCGACTCGAATATGAGTGAGTACACGACCTTCCTCAAAGTCGGGACAGTGGCGATTCTTCTGCGCATGCTGGAAGAAGACTCAGGATCATGGCGAGACATGACTCTAGAAAATCCAATACGAGCAATTCGAGAAATAAGTCACGATCCAACTTGTCGACGCACAGTAAGACTTTCTGACGGCCGCGAGTTATCAGCGGCAAATATTCAGGCGTACTACCTCGAGAGAGCTTTGAAGTTTGCTAAGAAGAATAAGTTGGGGCCGCTAGAACAGAAAGCGCTTGATATGTGGGAGCACGTCATGACCCATATCGAGAGCGATCCCCTAAAACTTGAAACCGAGGTCGACTGGGTGATGAAATATCACCTCATCGAGCGGTACCGCGAACGGCACGACCTCGCCTTGGCCAGCCCTCGAGTAGCGCTGGTCGATTTGGCTTATCACGACATAAGTCAATCAAGTTCACTTTTTTACTTACTACAGCGTCGCGGCATGGCTGAGCGAGTAGTTGACGACGAGTCTATTGAGATCGCGACGAATGTTCCTCCCGCGACCACGCGAGCTCGACTACGCGGTGCATTCATAAAGAGAGCCAAAGAGCGCAAGCGCGATTATACGGTCGACTGGGTGCATCTAAAGCTAAACGACCAAGCCCAACGCACGGTTTTATGCAAAGATCCGTTCAAATCTCGTGACGAACGAGTTGAGCGCCTAATCGCTTCGCTCTAGTTGTCTTATCGTGCCCTCGTTTAAAACCGGTTTAGTCGTTCGTATGCTGGAAGAGCGCGAAGGATTGCAACGGGTTGAAGTTGAACTCGGTTCTGGACCCGAGCGGGCGTATGTATTGACTCAGTTGACCGGATCGGTTGCTCAAGGCGATGAAGTCGTAGTTAATACTACCGCCGTAGAACTAGGCCTTGGCACTGGAGGGTGGCACGTAGTCCACTGGAATTTACGGCGCGGATCGTGGAGTGAAAAAGGACCTGGGCACATAATAAAAAGTCGCTACACCAGCCTTCAGTCCGATGTAGGTAGCGCCGAGGAAACCTACGAGTCACTATCTGAACTCGAATCGATTGAAGGCACTCCTGTCATTGTCGCCGCGCTACACAGCCAAGTCCCAGCAGTAGCGGTAACCGTCAAAGAACTTGCCCCCCAAGCTCGCTTGGTCTACATAATGACCGACGGAGCGGGATTGCCTATCGCCATATCCGACACAGTGGCCCAACTGCAAGATCGACAATTAATCGACGCAACTATTACTTGCGGCCATGCTTTCGGTGGTGACTATGAGGCGGTATCCATCTTTTCGGCGCTCGCGGTTGCTCGTCACATAGCCAACGGTGACATAGTCGTGGTCTCAATGGGCCCCGGAATAGTAGGAACCAATACTCGTCTTGGTTTTTCAGGCATGGAGGTGGGCCCCATCCTTGACGCGGTGGAATCGCTGGAGGGAGTGCCCATAGCAGCTTTGCGTATTTCTTTTGCCGACGAACGACCTCGTCATTTCGGTCTTTCTCATCACAGCGCTACAGCTTTACGAATCGGTTCGCGTGGCCGAGCGCTGATCCCTATTCCTTTAGTAGGAGAACCAGAAGAATCCCAGATTCGAGCGGAACTCGCAGAAGCGGGGATTGATCAAAAACATGAGATCGTAGACGTGGTTGCTCCTGATGTCTTGGATCTTTTTTCCAAGAATAATATGGAAGTTGTTTCAATGGGCCGTCCTGCTAGTAGCGACCCAGTGCTTTTCCAATCTGCAGCCGCAGCCGCAGCTTTAGCAGTTGAATACTTTAAGGGCAACGGTGAGTGAAAAAATAGAACGGCTAATGAATTTAACCGCGACATTGTTGGACACTCGGCGACCGCTTTCCCTTGACCAGATTGCTGATCGGCTAGAACCCGGTTACCCCGACGATCTAGCCGCCCGCCGCCGATCTTTTGAGCGAGACAAAGAGACTCTACGAGACATGGGTATTCCGATCAGCGTGGAGTCGACAGATTCACTGGGAGGGGAGTCGGGGTATCGGATACGGCCGTCCGATTACTATTTGCCCGACCTTGACCTCACCATTCAGGAGCGAGCGGCACTCCACATAGCAGTGACCGCAGTTCGAGTTGGCTCGGACGCGGGACGAGCAGGGCTAACGAAGTTGGGCGGGATAGAAGGACCTGGATCTACTCCGATTGCCCGTCTTGATCTTTCGGGTGAGCTAGCGGGTTGTTTCGACGCAGTAGTCAAGCGCGCACCTCTGTTTTTTTCGTATCGGGGTGATAAGAGACGAATAAATCCTTACGGAGTGCTTAATCGACTCGGTAACTGGTACGTAGTTGGTCATGATCTAGATAAAGGTCTGCCCAGAGCATTCCGAGTAGATCGCATTGAAGGCTCGGTGGCAATAGGAAAAGCTAAAAGTTTTGATCGTCCTGATGATCTTGACGTTGGATCTTTTGTGAAATCCGATCCGATAACTTACGGCGAAGACGATCCATTCGATGCTTTAGTCTTAGTAGATAAAAATAGAGCCGTGGGAGTGGTGGCGCAACTAGGGGAAGAGTGCGTCGTGGAGCGCAAAGAAGACGGTGCGGTTGTGGTTACGATGAGAGTCGTAAATAAAGAGGCCTTTCGGACTTGGGTGCTTTCTCTGCTAGAACACGCGAAAGTTTTATCTCCGGATGAATGTGTGGCCGAAATGGTCACTTGGCTAAAAGAAATTTTGGCGAGGTCAAAATGAGCCCACGCCCACAATCGGCCACTCAGCTTCAACGGATGTTGGCTCTAGTTCCGTGGATACTTGCTAACCCTGAGACCACTATCGATGAATTAGCCAAGCGCTTTGAAGTTTCGTCTCGGGAAATCGAAAAGGACTTAGCCGTGCTTCCGTTATGCGGGCTACCCCCGTATACCGCTGATCGACTTATCGACGTTTTGGTATCAGAGGACGGGTCAGTGAGTATTCGCCTAGCTGAGTATTTTGAACGCCCGTTGCGGCTAACCCCCGGAGAAGGTCTAGCCTTACTGGCCGCGGGACGAGCACTGCTGGCCGTTCCCGGTTCAGACCCTTCCGGACCCTTAGCCAATGCTTTAGTCAAACTCGAAGAAGTGGTGGGGGGACCAGTAGCGGTAGATGTTGGCAACACCGATAATTTAAGCGAGTTGCAGTCGGCGGTGGCCAAGTCTGAACAAGTCGAGATGGTCTATCACTCGTTTGCGCGAGATGAAATTTCCACTCGAAGAGTTGACCCGCAGCAAGTTTTTCACGCTTTGGGATTTTGGTACTTGGCGGCATTTTGTCATCAAGCAGACGACAATCGCCTCTTTAGGATCGATCGGGTTCAGTCGGTTCGTCTCACTGGGGAGCAGTCGAAGAAAAGGCCAGTAGACGATGACTTTGAATCGATATTCCACCCAAAAGTAAACGACGAAAGAGTTCGTTTGTTGTTGAACTCCGAGGCTTTATGGGTTATCGAAGATTTGCCAATTGAAGATTCGATTGAGCGAGATGACGGAAAAGTTGAGGTAGTGATCGCCGTGAGTGGGACGGCATTTCTAGATCGACTGTTGCTTCGCTTAGGGCCAGCAGTGGAAGTTATCGACCCTCCTAGCGCTAGAGATGACTTAGTCAAAGCGACTCAGCGCATCCTTGACCTGTACTCGTCATGATTAGTTCGGCTCTAGGCGGGGCAGTATCTTTACCGGTAGTGGTAAATCGATGAGTGTAACGCCTGATCAAAATGGAGACGATGCGGTTGCGAAACCGCTCGTGCCGCCAAGTGCGAAAGCGGAGAAAAAAGCGGCGAAAAAAGCGGGGCGCAAAAGAAAGGGATTCGTTAGGACGCTAGTGGAGTGGGTTGTTTTGATCGGCGTCGCTCTCGGAGTAGCTTTTCTCGTCAAGTCATTTCTTTTCCAAGCCTTTTACATTCCTTCTGAATCTATGGTTCCGACCTTGCAAGTTGGTGATCGGATTTTGGTCAATAAACTTTCTTATCGGCTTCACGATCCCAACCGAGGCGATATCATCGTTTTTCGAGCCCCTTCGTCGGCACAAACTCCAGATATTCAGGATTTAGTCAAAAGGACCATCGGGTTACCCGGAGAAACTGTGACTGCGTCACCTGAAGGCGCGGTCCTGATTGACGGACAAGAAATCAAAGAGCCTTATCTGCCTAAAGGCGTAGTGACGAAATTCAATGGTGTACCACCAGGTTGTGGTCAACCCGCAAGTGGCGGCGATGGCTGCCTGGTCCCCAACGGGCGTGCTTTCATGATGGGCGACAATCGGGAAGCGTCTAAAGACTCTCGAGTTTTTGGACCCGTCAAGCAGTCAAGTTTTATCGGTCGAGCTTTTCTCCGGATCTGGCCTTTTTCGGAGTTTGGCTTTCTTTAGGATTTCCCACTTACGCGATTACGTCAACCATGCGATCTACATGGTCACAATAAACTGCGTCAACGCCTAGAGCGAGCATTGCTCGCAAGTGGCGAACCTCTTGGACGTCCCAAGCGAAGACTTTGACTTTAAAGCGGTGAAATAGTGTAACCAACCCTGGCGTCCATTCGCTTTGGTGCATATTCATCGCATCGATACCAGCATCAGACAAATCCGCCGCGTGGCGTTCCATAGTGCTCGCGACCTTACGCTTTGGCTTGCTATTGACAAGGTTGACTTCCGGAAATTTTTTACGGAGTTGCTTGAGTCGAGTAGTCGAGTAGTCGCATAACCAGAGGCGCTCAGATGCACCGTGGCGGCGAGCAACTTCAACAATCAAATCTGATACCGCGGGCTCTTTGCAGTCAATAGACAACTCGTAGTCGATGCCAACGGTGGAGTAGAGGTCGTCAAGGGTTGGGATCTCAAATCGGGCAAGTTGCTGAGCAGAACTTTTCCCGATATTGATTTTCCAGGGTATGAAACTGGCTCGAAGAACCCATCTGGTCTGATCGTGCACGAGGGCAACTTTTTTGTCCCCAGTACACCAGGCGTCAGTTTCGAGACCGGCCGCCCCGTGGGCTAGTGATCGTCCAAATGCCGGTAAGGTATTTTCGGCTAGATCAGCCCGCCCGCCTCGATGGGCAAAAGTAATAGTCATCGCGGCGTGCGTGGCGACTTAGCGGATCTCATAATTCCGACGGTAGCATTACTAGGAACTCAACCGAGAGGAATGCCGTGCAGATCGGCCCCGCCGAAATTCTTGTCGTAATCGTGATTGCGCTATTGGTGTTTGGGCCCAGCAAGTTGCCCGAAGTCTCTCGGCAGGCGGGCCGAGCGATACGAGAAATAAAGCGGATTCAACATTCTCTTACCAGCGAATTTAGTGACGCGTTTGCCGAAGATCATTCTGCCGCAGCCGAGGAAGCCCCGTCGCTTCCTCCATTGCCGGTCAAAAAGAAAGCACCGGTCAAAAAGAAAGCACCGGCTAGGACTAATGGTAAAAACAGATAATACTCCAACCACTAAAAATCACATGTCGGTGGTTGCTCACCTGTCCGAGCTTCGCCGAAGAATCATAATTTCATTAATTGCTATTGTCGTCGGCGCCATATTTTGTTTTTGGCAATCGCCACGGATTATTGGTTTTTTCCTTGACTACTACCGAGATGCCACTGATGGAGCCCGAAATAGTTTCATCTTCATAGGCCCACTTGACGCTTTTGCCACTCGACTAAAAGTGGCTACCTACGGCGGGATAGTGCTCGCCCTCCCGATCTGGCTTTGGCAACTGTGGCGGTTTATAACTCCAGGCTTAAATCCAAAAGAGAAACGCTATGCCGTACCTTTTATTATTGCTTCGTTAGTGCTTTTTGCTCTAGGTGCCTTTGTTGCGCTTTTGACTCTTCCCGAGGCACTCAAGTTTTTATTGAATATCGGGGGACAAGAGCAACAACCCCTGCTCACGGCCGACAAATACATCGGTTTGGTATCGATTATGTTGCTCGCTTTTGGCCTTTCTTTCGAATTCCCAGTAATTCTCGTGTTTTTGCTAATAACTCGAGTGGTCAGTACTGATCAGTTGCGAGGATTCCGCCGGTGGGCATTGGTATTGATTTTCGTGTTTGCCGCCGTCATTACCCCCAGCCAAGACCCCTATTCTCTTTTCCTGATGGCTTTGCCGATGTACGCCTTTTATGAGATATGTATCATCATTGGAAGAGTGATGAAAAGGTGAAGTCTTCTAAGGATTACAAAAAACCCGTCTCCCGGCGGGAAAAACTTATTGCCGCTCTGTGCGTAGTCGGGATTATCGGTATTACTGCCGTAGTGATTTGGTTTTTTCGTCCTGAAACGACATCCAGCCCAACCAACATCCCGAGCAACGCTCCGACTGTCCCGATAATCACGACGCCGAGCGTTCCAGAAACCACCGTGCCTGTTCCTGGAGGATGACCAACCGAGAAAATTTTATTGCTCAATTAGGGTTTTCACTTGATAAGTTTCAAGTGAAGGCCCTAGATGCTATCGACCAAGGGAAGTCGGTACTGGTCGCGGCGCCTACCGGGTCAGGGAAAACCGTGATTGGGGAGTACGCCGTAGCGCGGGCTTTGAGTCGAGGGGGAAAGTGCTTCTACACAACCCCGCTTAAAGCACTTTCCAACCAAAAATTTTCTGATCTGCGCGAGAAGTATGGAGACGATTCGGTTGGTTTATTAACGGGGGACAACTCGGTTAATGCTTCGGCTTCCATTTTGGTGATGACTACCGAAGTGCTGCGAAATATGATTTATGCCGACTCATCCGCCCTTGAAGGCCTCGAGTCAGTAGTTCTCGACGAAGTCCACTATCTCCAAGACCGCCATCGCGGACCGGTATGGGAAGAAGTTATTGTGCACTTGCCGCTTGAAGTTGATCTGGTATGTCTTTCGGCCACCGTCTCGAATGCAGAACAATTTTCAGACTGGATCGAAACGGTACGCGGCGCAACGACTGTAATCATCGAAGAAAAACGGCCAGTAGATTTACGGCATCGATATCTAGTGGCTGAGCGTGATGCCGATGAGTTGATAATGCTTCCGGTTTTCGTCGACGATACGCTCCCGTCTCCGCCTAATCCTGATGCGGTGCGGCTAGACCGAAGAACGAGTCGTGGCCCGCGCGGCGTTCCTCGCCCCGCTCGACGACTAGTGCCTCCCCGTCGAGCCGAGATGCTCGAACGGTTAGACCAAGAAGAGATGCTACCCGCCATAGTTTTCACTTTTAGCCGAGCGGGCTGTGATGAGGCGGTTCGCCAATGCGTGGCCGCCCGGCTTTCGTACACCAATGTCGAAGAGCGACAAAAAATAGCGGAGTTGATCGACAAACACACTGCACAAATAAGCGACGACGATCTCGCGGTATTGGAGTTCGGATCGTGGCGAGCAGGTCTTGAAGCCGGAATCTCTTCGCATCACGCCGGCCTCATCCCTCCGTTCAAAGAGGCGGTCGAAGAGGGCTTCACCCAAGGATTGCTCAAAGTCGTTTTCGCTACTGAGACCCTTTCGCTCGGCATAAACATGCCTGCTCGTACGGTAGTCATAGAGAAACTGACCAAGTTCACCGGCGAACATCACGATTTTCTTACTCCGGGTGAGTACACCCAGCTGACCGGGCGAGCGGGTCGGAGGGGTATCGACTCAGTCGGTTACGCCGTCGTCTTATGGAGTCCTTGGACGACCTTCGAACAAGTGGCGGGCTTGGCCTCTCGCCGAACCGACGCTCTGCGTTCTTCTTTTCGCCCAACTTACAATATGACCGTAAATTTAGTAGACAAGTATTCCCCTGAGCGCAGCCAACAGCTGCTCAATTTATCCTTCGCTCAGTTTTACGCCGATCGAGACGTAGTGGCGATGGAGACTCGGCTCGAGCGCCGATTTAAGTCGCTTGAGGAAGCCACTAAAAGAGCGGTAAGCGGTTACGGCGATTTAGAGAGTTATCGCGAATTACTCAATACACAAAAACAAGAAAAGAGTGCAGCTCGAAAGTTAGGAAACGACCCCAAACAGCGAGCAGTTGTTGAAGGCTTGAAGCCGGGTGATGTCCTATGGCTGGCGGGGAGGGGAGGGAAAGTCCTTGTTTTGTCGCAACAAACCAAGCGCAGTTCTATTCAGGTTTTGATACTTTTATCGACTGGCCGGACCGCTCGAATCAACCCAAACGAGTTTACGAGAATTTCTTCTCCCGTTGGTCACATTGATTTACCTACCCCTTACCTCCCTCGAGATCGATCCTTTCAAAAAGTAGCGCTACGGTCGTTGAATCGATTTACTGTTCCGCGCGATAAACGCAGTTCGAAAAAGAAAAGAAAGAACGAAACATTAGAAAAGACATCGAAAAAAACCTTAGGGGAACTAATTCGCGCTCATCCAGTATCTAAAGACCCAGATATTGTTGAGATCCTCAAGGCCGCCGACGAACGAGACCTCATACTGAGTGAAATAGATAAACAGCGCAATCGGGCCACTAAACAATCAGACTCATTGGCGCAGAAGTTTGAAAGGGTTCAGACTTTGCTGGAACAATGGGGATACATCGCAAAGTGGGAGTTGACTGAGCGAGGAGAAATATTGTCTCGGCTTTACACCGAAGTCGATTTACTCTTGGCCCAGTCGCTGGCCCAGGGCGATCTTGACGGACTAACTGCACCAGAAATTGCGGCAGTGGTTTCCTGCTTTACCTACGAGTCTCGAGGTAGAGATGACGACGAAACCAATACTTACGAGCAATGGCCGACGAAAGAGTTGGGAATGCGGATATCGGCGATAGAAAAAACCGCGAAGAAAATCGCTAAGAGTGAAACCGCCACGGGAGTTCCAGTAAGTCGTGGACCTGACTCAGGATTTGTCGACATTATCTATAAATGGGTGAACGGTAACGATCTTTACGAGGTTTTAGCAAACAGCGAACTAGCAGGAGGAGATTTTGTACGCGGCACTAAACAGTGCATTGACGTATTACGGCAGTGTGCGCTGGTAGCACCTAATCCAGAAACTCAGATAGTGGCTGCTCAGGCCGCGGACATCGCCCAAAGGGGAGTAGTGGCCGCCATGGGGTCGGTAGCGTGAATAGACCCAACGAAACGTGGAGCGATGTTTCTTCAAAAACTCCAGTAGACGGTTTTCGGGTTGTGGGCCACGATGCCACTCTGGCCCAAGCAGCCCAGCAGTCCCCGGGCGCGGTAATCGAATTTATACCTGGGATCGATTCCGACTTGGCGCTTGGATTAGGCATCAGCCTGTCTGGCGCTACCAGCACAGAGTTGATTGAGCCCGCCCATCGGTTAGTTCCTTTAGTAAGTATGGATGCGCTTGAAGTGAGTCGGGGAGGAAAACACACGATTGCGGTGAACATGGTTATTTCGGGAGTGCTTCCCGACCGTGGACGTTGGTGGCACCGGCGACGGCGGTTGTCGGTCTTTGTTGACGGGAAAATTATTTTCGCTGGCCGAGCAACGACGGTGATTGCCGCCAACGGTCAATTTTTCCACGGACTCGATTTGATCCCACGAGGCCACCCGGGCGACTCTTGCATCGAAGTCCAGATACTGGCCCTGCCGGTCGGGCAAAGAAGAGCGTTTAGACGACGGCTGGCGACCGGGACCCACGTTCCTCACCCCGGGGTGATTGAGGGCCGGGGAAGACGGATTGAGGTCTCTTGGCGGGGCCGCCGGTCACTCAACATTGATGGCCGAGATCAAGATCTCGAGGATTCGATTGTTGTGGATGTAAGGCCTAACGCCTATCAGCTGGCGAGGAGATCGACCCCGTAGGCCCTATCCTCAGCTGAACCGGTTTCTATCGGTACGATCATCACCGCAGATAACTATGGCCAAAGCCGAAAATTTAATGGACTGGAAATTATGCACTACGTGAACGAAGAGTTTTCCGAAGATGAGAAAACGATGCTGCGGCCGTATTTCACCAACCTCGAAGGACCCGTATTCGCTTTAGTGAATCTTCCGGAAGTCGTAAAGGGAGCGTTGTTTGCCCGCTACTCTCGCACCGAAAAAAGCCTAAGGAGATTGTTTCTCGACGAGTTTGTTAGCGATCTTGACCTAACGGGAGACCTTACGGTCGATGCCACCGTGGGCCTTAAGCGAGCCGAAGAACTTTATGATCGTGTTTTCCTAGAGTACGGAGACGACTCGGTGGCGCAACTCGGTGGCGTCCATCTCGCGTGTGAACAAGCTTCAAATATCCTCACCAAAATCTTGGAGTGGGGACGTTTAATGGCGTACCTAGAGCAATCAACTAGATACATCGCTTACGACTCTCGTTTTGGTGGTCTTTATCGATACGTTCGACCTCCTAGTGTGCTCAAATCTCCACTAGGGGCTCGGTACGTGTCGGATATTGACTCCCTCTTTGATGACTACGCAGCCTGTTTACCCCAGCTGACCGATTGGGCGCGCGAACGCTTCCCTAAAAGTCCTGGTGATTCAGATTTTGTTTACAAGCAGTCCATAAAAGCGAAGGCTTGCGATCTGGCTCGGGGTATTCTCCCTGCGGCTACGGTCTCCAATGTAGGCATATACGGAACGGGTCAATCTTTTGAAGCCTTGTTGTTACGGATGAGAGCTCATGTTTTACCCGAAGCACGAAGCTACGCCGAGATGATCTTGACTGAATTACGTAAAGCCATACCTTCGTTTTTATCGCGGGTTGACCTCCCTGACCGAGGAATCGCTTGGTCAACGTACTTATCGGAGCAACAAAGCGCGACCGAAGAGATAGTGGGAAAACTATTTACCAATGAGGCGGTTGAGACAGAAGCCTCCGTAATTTTAACTGACTTCGACCCAGAAGGCGAAGACAAGGTGCTGGCGGCGATCTGCTTTTCGCATCTCGATCTACCCGACGCGACAATACGCGAACGGGTTGCCCGACTGGGAACGGACGAAAAAGTTGCCGTCTTGAAGGCCTACGTTGGTGATCGTTTGAACCGTCGTCATCGACCCGGGCGGGCGTTTGAGCGAACCGACTATCGCTTTGATGTGGTTTGCGACTACGGTGCCTTCCGGGATTTGCAACGCCACCGAATGCTCACGATTGATTGGCAAAAACTATCGCCGCATCACGGGTACGACCGTCCCGATGCTTTGGTTGACGCGGGCGTGGCGGACATATTCGATCGCGCTATGGACCGTTCGGCTGACCTCTACACCGACCTCTCCGAGTGGTTTCCGGTGGAAGCCCCCTACGCAGTCAGTTTGGCCTACCGCATTCGTTTTTCTATGCAGATGAACGCTCGAGAGGCAATGCATCTATTGGAGTTACGGACCTCGCCCCAAGGGCATCGTTCTTATAGAGTCGTGGCCCAGCAGATGCACCAGTTGATCGCCGAGCAAGCGGGGCATCGAGCCTTGGCGGAGGCTATGAAATTCGTAGATCACGAAACTTATGACCTCGAACGTCTAGAGTCAGCGCGAGCCGCCGAGGCCAAGAGAGCGATCTCTCAAGCATGACCAGCAGGGCCTGCGGGCCTATTATCATCGGGCGCAAACTATCTTAGGAAAATTAATTACTAATAGATTTAAGTCAGAAAGGTAAGTAATTGAGCGAAGAAATCTCAGAAGAAATCGCCTCCATCGATCTTGAGATCGACGACGAAGAAGTCGATGTCTTGGATGTCGACGATGGAGACACTGACGTCTTAGAAGTCGATGCCCTAGAGGTCGATGTCTTAGAAGTCGATGTCTTAGAAGTCGATGATGAATTGGTTCCTGATGTCGAAATAGCGGTCGAGGAGGCACTAAAAGGCGGGATTAGCACAATCCGCCCTACTACGACCAAACGCTCGGGTGAAGAAGTAGTCGACATGGCCGAAGAGTCTGATCCTGACGACGTCGAAACCCCTTTAGACGCCATTCTCGCGGAAAAAACTGCCAGCACCAAACTTGAGGACGAAGAAGCCGAGATCGAAGAGGACGAAATAACGATTGATGAACGCACTGATGACTCAGAGCGAATCGTCCCTAAGCAACCCGGCGAGTTTCACTGTTCTGCTTGCTTCCTTCTCTTACCGCGGGGACAACTAGCGGATGAGGAGCGACTTTTGTGCAAGGACTGCGTCTGAGCCGCAGTTTTATTTTACGCGCTAGCGTTGCTATAGCAGCAGGAGCTCTTAGCGCGACCGCGTTTTTACCGATTGACTTCGGGTGGATAAGCCTATTTGTGCTAATCCCGTTGTTTTGGGCATGGAGAGACCAAAAAATACTTACTGCTTCACTAATCGGTTTTTTCTACGGGGTCGGATTCCTTCTCGTTTTAATGTTCGGGCTGCACTATCTCGGCTTTCTGGCTTACCTTTCCTTGGCGTTTCTTGCCGCCCTCTACTACGCCGCCATAGGAGCGGTAGTAGCAGCTTTTGCTCAGCGAGGGATGAGAAACCCCTGGTTGACGGCCGCGATATGGATAATGAGCGAAGGCTTACGAGTTCGTTGGCCACTCGGAGGATTGGCCTGGGGCGAACTGGGCGGAGCTTTACATGACTTCGCGGCACCTCGCTCTTTGGCTGGATGGGGTGGGGTAGCACTAATTTCATTTTTAGTAGTTGCTATTAACGGATTTCTTTATGATTTCTACCTAGGACTAAGCAACAATAAAAAACGGATACGCGCGTTGTCTGGGTTAATTTCTATTTTGCTACTAGTCGCAGTAGGTTATGTCGCCAGATTTGAACCCACGCCGACTGGACGTATCCGTTTTGCCCTAATACAAGGTTTTGATAAAGCCGACGCTGAGTTAGCGTCAAGCGCAATTGGTCCGGCTGAGACTCAGGCTCATTTCGATTTAGCCAAAGGACTAGAGAAAAACTTTGATCTCATTGTTCTACCCGAGTCGGCTCTATACGATGACCCTCAAGTGAACCCCGAATTAAAGGCTCAGATAATTTCTCTGGCCGAAAAACACAACGCAGTAGTCTTGGTGAACACTCGTCACTATCGAGCAAACGGAAAGCTATACAACACCAACTTTGCCTACGATCCTCGTGGTGAGGTGATCGGGAAATATTCCAAATCGCATCTCGTGCCTTTCGGCGAGTACGTGCCGTGGCGAAGCGCATTGTCTTTTATTGGCCCGCTTCGGCAAATTCCTTACGATTTTTCTCCCGGAACTCGCCGGCAAACATTTTTAGTTGATGGTCATGAGGTTGCCGGGCTGATTTGCTACGAATCGGCGTACCCGGGTCTGGTGGGGGACTTCGTTCGCGACGGGGCCGAAGCAATCGTGGTATCTACTAGCGATCGCTCGTACCGGCGATCAAACATGGCGGAAGCCCACTTTGCTCAAGCCCAGATGAGGGCGGCAGAAAACGCTCGCCCGGTACTGCAAGCGTCGATTTCGGGAGTTACTGGGGTAATAGATTCCACTGGTTCAGTTAAGGCTCGATCGGAACTATTCGAAAACACCGTCTTGACTGGTTCAATAAACACCTACACCGGAGATACTCCTTACGTTCGCTGGGGAGACTGGCTGCTCCTCGGAGCGGGACTCGGGCTCATTGGGGCTGCTTTGTTGGTGGTTAGATCGGGCCGAAGAGACAAAATCCAGTCACCGACGTAGACTGAACTTATGAACCAAATCGAAGATGAAACTTCCCAAGAAATCACCGATAGCGACTTGATTAACAAGGTCGTCCAGCAGTCAAAAGAGATGCTTCTTTACGGGCCGGTGGGTTTGGCTTTATACCTTAAAGACACCGCACCGACATTTCTTAAAATATTTGTCGCCCGCGGCCGTAATGAAGTCGACCAAAAAACTAAAGGCCTAGGTGAGCAAATAGAGAGTGTAAAAACTGCCGGAGCCGGCATCGTGCCTCCCAGTCCTGAGATGTTGCGAGCCTTGTCGGACGGGTTGGCTCGAGCGAGAACCGCAGCCGAAAACGCATTAGGAGCACTATCGGTGCTCGCGCAACGCAATCCAGGCGCAAAGGTCTCCGATAGTTCTTACGTCCAGCCTGAGCCTTCGGTTGATCAATCGAAAGACTCAGGCAAAAAGCCCACCATTAAAGCCGATAGTGGTGAATCGGCAGAACTAATGATCCCTGATTACGACGGACTTTCGGCGGCCCAAATAGTTAGTTTGCTGGAAGGGTTATCGCTGGAGCAGAGGTCAGCAGTAGCCAAATATGAAGCTACTCATCGCAACCGAGTGACAATTCTCGGCCAGATCGACAAGCTCAAAGATTAAAATCAGTCAGGTAGAGATATCTCGTGGAAGACCACAGAAAAGCCACTGAGAGCGACCGCGATCGAATAGTCGAACTAGCCGAAGGCCTGCGGCGCGAATTGGGGCCCATGCGCGGAGGCGACCTCTGGATCCGCCGAGAATCAGCATCGTCGCCCCTCGACGATACCGTCGATCTTTGGCTCAACGACCCTAGATATACGCTCCTGGTGGGCACCTACGAAGGGTCGGTCGTCGGCTACGGGATAATGGAGAAAGAAACCCTCGCTGACCAGAGCCACCTAGGGGTCATTCATGAGATCTACGTTGAAGACGCCAGTCGATCGGTAAGCGTGGGTGAAAGCCTGCTTGACGGCTTAGCGGAAGCGGCTAACGAGCAAAAATGCGTTGGGCTCGATGTACGAGTTTTGCCTGGACATCGGCTCGCCAAGAATTTCTTTGAAGCGCAAGATTTTCGGGCACGCATCATCGTTATGCACCGAGACTTAAAGTCGGACCCAACCTAGCCAACATGAGCCCACAAAACCCTGTAAGCACGCCCTTTTATAAGTATGCCGAGAAGCCTCGTTATGTAAAGTTGAGTTCGATTCAAGATCATCGGTCTAGCGTGAGCCAATGAGCGCTCTCCCCCTTGCCGGCCGGCCGAGTACGGAAGTCCTCGACGACCTCACAGCTCGCAAAGAACTTGATATCAAGTGGCGTGAAGGACGGGCATTCTCTTTGGCCTATTTTGCCGGCCAAGACGTCGCTTCCTTGGCCGAGGAGGCTTACCGGCGTTTTAGCGGCGATAACGGCCTAAACCCCGCCGCTTTCCCTAGCCTTCGGGCTCTTAACTCGGATGTCGTAGACGTTGTCAAAGGCTGGGTTGGCGGTTCGCCGGCCGCAGCCGGATTTTTGACTAGCGGGGGCACCGAAAGTTTGTTAATGGCGGTCAAGGCGGCCCGGGATCGACTTTTCGTCGAACGAGGAGTAACTAAGCCCAACGTGGTTCTCCCAACCTCGGCGCACGCGGCGTTCGAAAAGGCGGCTCACTATTTCGGGCTTGAGAATCGTCGAGTAGCGGTGACCGACGACTGGCGGGCCGATACCGCTGAAATGGCTAACGCAATTGACGACAACACCGTACTTTTAGTGGGTTCCGCTCCGCAGTACCCCCAGGGCGTTATCGACGATATCCCCACTATTGCGGCCTTAGCGAGGCAACGAGGAATCAATTGTCATGTCGACGCTTGTATGGGAGGCGTAATTCTTTCTTTTCTCAAACGGTTAGGGGAAGACATTCCCCCGTGGGATTTATCTGTGCCTGGAGTCAGTTCTGTTTCAATAGACCTACATAAATTCGGTTACACCGCTAAAGGTGCATCGGTGATGATCTACGCCAATAAGGATTTACGGTCGTATCAATCTTTTATTACTGATAATTGGTTAGGCGGAACGTACGGGTCATCAGGCGTTCTGGGCACTAAATCCGCCGGCCCTTTAGCGGCGGCGTGGGCGGTAATGCAGTACTTGGGTGACGAAGGGTACTTACGGCTAGCCAAAGTGGCCCGAAACGCTACTTTAGAGTTGGCGCAAGGAGTTAAAAATAACTTGGACCTTAAGTTGCGAGCTGAACCCGAAAGTACGCTTTTTTCTTTCGGGGCGAGTAATCCTGCAGAATTAAACATTTTTGCTGTAGCCGATGAACTTTGGCGCCGGGGATGGTACGTAGATCGACAGTCTCCGCCCGATTCATTGCATTGCACGGTAAACGCAGTTCATTTTGACAAAGTCAAGTCATTCATAGATGACCTCAACGAATCAGTAAAAATAGTTAAAAGTAAATCCGCTACCGGAGAATCCGGAAGTTACGGATCGGTGGAGTAAGTTTTACCTATCCACCACTAACGGTGGGCACGAACAAAATACGTTTCGGTCACCGTGCACATTGTCGATTCGACCTACTGGCGGCCAGTATTTATCCCCTTCGCGCCCGGCAGGGAAAGCACCTCGAGATCGGCTGTAAGGGCGGTCCCAGGTGTCCCCCGCCACCTCAATCGCAATATGAGGGGCGTGTCGTAACGGACTGTCTTGTACCGACCACTCCCCTTTCTCTATTTGACTGATCTCGGAACGGATAGCAATCATTGCGTCGCAAAACCGATCTAGTTCGACTCTCGATTCCGACTCGGTAGGTTCAACCATAAGAGTCCCGGCCACCGGCCACGACATAGTCGGGGCGTGGAATCCGTAGTCGATTAATCGCTTAGCAACGTCTTCGGCAGTAACGCCAGTAGCCGCGGTTATGGGACGAAGGTCAAGAACACATTCGTGAGCGACTCGATCGTGGGCACCTCGATAAAGAACCGGAAAAGAATGTTCTAGGCGTTCAGCCACGTAATTGGCGCTGAGAATAGCCACGCGGGTGGCCCGTTGAAGCCCTTTTGCCCCCATTAGGGCAATGTAGGCCCAAGAAATGGGCAAGATTCCCGCCGACCCCCAAGGAGCGGCCGCTATTGCCCCGATGCCCGTCGAGGGGCCCGCTTCGGGTCGCAGCGGATGGTTAGGTAAGAACGGCGCAAGATGAGAGCGAACCGCCACTGGACCCACCCCCGGTCCTCCACCGCCATGAGGGATACAAAATGTTTTGTGAAGATTTAAATGCGACACATCAGCACCAAAAAGACCGGGCTTAGCTAAACCGACCAAGGCATTTAGGTTGGCGCCATCAAGATAGACCTGACCTCCATGACGATGAATGGTTTCGCAGATATTGGTTATTTGCTCTTCGAACACCCCATGAGTAGACGGATAAGTAACCATAAGTGCGGCTAACTGACTAGAAAATTCTTCGACTCGAGATTCAAGATCAACTACGTCAACGTTTCCACTCTCATCGCAGGCGATTACCACTACGGTCATTCCCGCCATAATTGCGCTAGCGGCGTTAGTGCCGTGAGCAGATTCGGGTATTAAACAAATCGTGCGGTGATCGTCACCTTGGCTGCGGTGAAATGCCCGAATGGCTAATAACCCCGCCAGTTCGCCCTGAGAACCTGCGTTGGGTTGCAAGGAGACTGCATCGTAACCAGTGATTTCACAGAGCCACCGCTCTAGATCAGAAAACAGTTTCAGGTAACCGCCGACTTGCTCGATGGGGGCAAAAGGATGAATATCACAAAAACCGGGCCAAGTTATAGGAATCATCTCGACGGTGGCGTTGAGTTTCATAGTGCACGAACCTAAGGGGATCATGGTGCGATCAAGGGCAAGATCACGATCAGAAAGGCGGCGCAGATAGCGCAACATTTCGGTCTCCGAACGATACTGAGAAAAAACTGGGTGCGTGAGTATTGCGCTAGTGCGGACCAACTCTGGAGGAATTGCATTTGTCTCTAGTGCTTTGATATCACTAACCGTTACTCCAAATACTTCCCATAAATCCTCTATAACTTTACGATCGGTCTTCTCGTCTAGCGAGATGCTCACGGTGTCACCATCGACAACCCTAAGGTTGTAACCTCGCTCAACTGCTTTTTGTGCAAACGCTTGGGCTTGATCCGGAACCTTGACCTGTACGGTGTCAAAAAAATCATTATGGGCAATCGTGAAACTCGCAGATAATCCCGAAGCCAAAACACTAGTTAAACGATGAACTCGCAGAGCGATATCTCGCAGACCTTCAGCCCCGTGATAAACGCCGTACATCCCGGCCACGACGGCCAGCAAGACCTGGGCTGTGCATATGTTGCTAGTAGCTTTTTCTCTTCGGATATGTTGCTCCCGAGTTTGCAGAGCCAGCCGTAAAGCCGGCCGCCCCGCGTCATCGAGTGAAACTCCGACTAATCGACCCGGAAGATTTCGTTTGTATTCATCTCGCGTTGCCATGAACCCGGCGTGAGGCCCACCGAACCCTAACGGAACTCCAAATCGCTGTGAACTTCCCACTATTACGTCGGCACCCTGTTCACCGGGTGACTTGACCAATACTAAGGCTAGAAGATCAGTTGCTATTGCGACCAGAGTATTTTGTTCGTGAGCTCTTTTTATAAGATCAGAACGATCGGTAATTTTTCCGCTAGTTCCTGGTTCTTGGATTAGAACCCCAAAAACTCCTTGGCGGGGCATTTCGGTTTCGGCGTCTCCTATTATCACGGGTATCCCTAGAGGTTCGGCTCTAGTTTGAATAACGGCGATAGTTTGGGGGTGAGTATCGGCGTCAACAAAAAAGACTTCCCCTTGACCCACGCGAGCAAGAAGTGTCATTGCTTCAGCCGCGGCAGTGGCTTCGTCAAGCAAAGAGGCGTTAGCCAAATCTCCTCCGGTAAGATCGGCCACCATAGTTTGAAAATTAAGTAGTGCTTCTAGCCGCCCCTGAGCTATTTCTGGCTGATAAGGCGTATATGCGGTGTACCACGCAGGGTTTTCAATGACGTTACGCACGATCACGGGTGGAGGAATAGTTCCGTAGTACCCCATTCCGATCAACGAAGTAAGGACTACATTCTCATCGGCCATCTGGCGTAACTCGGCCAAAACGACATCTTCATTACGAGGATCGAGCAAATCAAGGTTTTCGTTTAATAATTTGGATGGAACTGCTTGGTGGCCAATGGACTCTAGGGTTTCCAGACCTAGTAAATCGAGCATGGCAGAAATGTCGCCATCGTTTACGCCAATGTGGCGGGCTAGAAATTGATCAGAGGTAAACAACTGGTCAAGACCACTAACTTCACTGCTCATATTGATTTGCTCGAGACGAAAGGAGGCTTTACTACTGTGGCTTCGACGAATCGATCACGAATACCTATTTCCACGGGAGATCCATCTACGATTTCTGGAGGCAAAAATCCTAGGGCGATTCCGCAGTTAAGCATGGGAGAGAAATTACCGCTCGTGACCTCGCCTACGGTGGAGCCCGCCAAATTGATTGGACAGCCATGGCGAGGTATCTGCCTTCCATTAATCATCAAGCCGCGCAGTCTTCGCTCAGGTCCACTAGCTAATTCGGCTAGATAAGGAGTGCGGCCTAAAAACTCTCCTTTTTCGGGCCTTACCACCCAGCCTAAACCGGCTTGCAATGGGGTAATCCCTGGACCCAGTTCGAAACCGTGTAGTGGAAGCCCGGCTTCAAGCCGAAGGGTGTCTCGCGCTCCTAATCCTGCCGGAGTCACCCCTGCGGCCAGCAAAGATTGCCAAAGGTCATGCACCGCCGCTAAAGGAACGTGTAGTTCAAGCCCATCCTCACCGGTGTAACCGGTCCCCGCCGCGAAACCTTCATGGCCGGAGAAACTGAACGGGACTACCGTAAATTTGGTTGGGTATTCATTGTCAACAAACATCCCCTTAAGCCGAGTGGCAGCCGCAGGGCCCTGAACAGCCAAAACTGCTCTAGTGCTAGTGATGTCTTGCACCTCGCAACCGTCGACCGGACTAAGCGAGGCGATCAATTGATTGGTATTAGACGCGTTAGGCATAACTAAAAACTCATCGTCGTCGACCCACCAAATGATTACATCATCAACAACATGACCGTCGTCGGAGTCAAGCAAGTGAGTGTATTGGGCTTTACTAGGGCCGATTCGTTCGAGGTCATTTGTAAAAGTCTGCTGTAATACTCGTTTGGCCGCCGGACCAAAAACGCGTAATGAACCAAGATGGGATACATCAAACACCACCGCGTCGGTACGACAACTGCGATGTTCTTCAAGCACTCCCGAATACTGGATCGGCATCTCCCACCCGCCAAACTCAGCCATGCGCGCCCCCAGCGCTCGATGCTCTGAATCAAGGGGGCTGTGAAGCAGATCGCTGGAAGCCATGGTTTTTAGCCTACGCGATAGTTTCTAAAACTCTCGGACTGCCCTTAGGCAGCCACGGGTAACCGCTCTTTGGTTTATGTCCCGCTGGCCCGAGAAACTGCTGGCTCGCCAACCGTCGGAGAGGTATCCCCCCCACCAATTGCTTTGATTCGGGCATCGACATCACCCATCATCGGGCCAAGAGGAACGATATTGAGAACGCTCTGGCCGTTTCGAACTAAATCGATTAGGTCATTTCCGTCACGAGTCAATACTGATTTTTTCCCGGCGACGACAATAGTGGCGGACTCCCAATCACTACCGTGGAGCTCTCTTAGATTTTCTATCGCAAGTTTGGCGTCCGGAAGAGTTACTCCCGCATCGCGTAAGCCTTTGACGACACGCAATCGCAGCAAGTCGCGATAAGAATAAGTGCGCTGAGTGCCACTCCCTCGAGCGGGAGCGAGTGACGGCTTCACTAAGTCAATGTGGTCCCAATGGTCGAGTTTGCGGTACGTAATTCCGACTATGGCGCAGGCCACTTTCCCGCCGTAACCGGTTTCGGTTGGCTCTACTCCGTCAAACGATGTCTGGATAACTCGTCGCGTCATTATTGGCTCGATTCTCTTAAGGGACCAACCCGAACGAAATGCCACTAGGGTTCTTACATGCTGGTAGTTACAGCCCTGTAACGCTACCGGCTTCTGTCTAGTTAGTCAATAGAGCCAATGCGTAGAAGGCTAATCACCAAAGAAGTCTTCAGGCTTTACTTGGTCAAGGAACTCTCGGAATTCCGTGATTTGGTTCTCGGCGTCGTCTTGGTCAAAGAGAACCCCCGCTTCTTCGAGAATCGACTCCTCGGCATAAATCGGAACGGTGTTGGGATAGCGCGCGGCTAGAGCAAATGCGTCTGATGGTCGTGACGAGATTCTCTGAGTTTGACCATCTTTTATTATCTCAAGCTCGGCGTAATAGGTGCCGTCGTGGAGTTCAGTTATGAACACCTGCTTAAGAGTCGCTCCCAATTCGTCGAGAATTGATTTGAGTAGATCATGGGTCATCGGTCGCGGAGTGTCCATCCCCTGGAGGGCGTAAACGATGGCGGTGGCTTCGGGAGGACCGATAAAAATCGGAAGATAGCGAGTTCCGGATTCCTCTCGCAGCAACACGATGGGTTGGTTGGTTGGCACTTCTACCCGAACCCCCACTAAGGACATTTCGATCATAATCGCCACCCTTCTTCGCGCACCTTAGCAAGTTCGACCCTTTTGTCCATCACTGGACTCATTGGTCTGACAGCTCATCTTTCAACGAGCGCCTTAGCATCTCAGTGCGAAGACTGCGACTGAGACGAGCTAATTCTTCCAATTCGTCATCTAGCCGAGCCAATGATTCAGGGTTGCGTTGCCGCAAGTAAGGACGCAATATTTGAGCAAAAAGCGCACCTTCTCGATCAGCGAAGTGCCGGTACATCTTTAAATGACGAGCCTCGATCCCTCGTTGATAAAAACTGATAGCCAAAGTGGCGACTTCAAGAGCATCATCACCGAAGATGCTCTTATCCCCCGCTCCCGACAATGCCACGATCAATCCGTACTCAATGAGATCATCGAGTTGAGCATCAGTCAATCCTGCTGCAACTAATAATTCGGTTCGACTTAGACCACCGATAGGACGGCTATCGTCCGTACTTAAAGATCCGATTTTTTCTTTTTCGTCGCCTTCAGTTGGCATTACTACTTCGGCAGCAGTGATAGACAGCCCAGAAAAAATCTCTAAGCGAATTTCTGAACCTGTATCTGATTCAGGACTAAGAATCTCGATAGGAACGAATACATCGTTAACCGGTTCTACTTCTACAACCTCTAACGCTTCCGTCGCTTCACTAGTCAAAAAGCCGGGATCCCCTAGGCGCTCTTTTATTATCTTTAAGGGTAAAAAGTTATCTCGCTGTTGTTCGAGTATCCACCGTAAACGATCAAGATCTTCGTTAGAAAACTTTCGGTACCCTGACGGAGTTCTCTCTGGCTCTAGTAGTCCTTGGCCTTCCAAGAAACGAATTTTAGAAATCGTTATGTCAGGGAACTCTTCTCGTAACGACTCGAGTACGTCGCTAATAGAAAGGTGCGCATCAGGTTCATTAGACTCAATTAGGCTCATGTCTCTCGACCGCGCATAAAGGTGAATATATATCTCCCTATCTGTAATTCACTGAGGTCATCAAGAACTCCTTCATTAACAACTTCGTGATTTAGATAGGTCCCGTTTAGAGAGTCGTGGTCGCGCACTAGATAGACCCCTCCTTCGCGTGCGATCACTGCGTGCTCTCGAGAAACAGTTATATCGTCGAGAAAAATGTCCGCTTTAGGAGTTCGTCCCAGGGTGGTCTGGTCTTGAGTGAGCAAGAACGAACTTCCCGCGTTGGGCCCTCTTCGAGCCACTAAAAGAGCCGCATCAGGCGCCAATTTGGCTACTGTTTCTTCGTACTCTTTGACGATGGAATCTTTATCATCGACAAGGGCGATCGCGGCGGTAGTGGCGTCTTTGGCTCCAATGCTCGAGCCGCAGGCCGAACAAAATCGCGCCGACTGATCGTTTTCGTTTCCACACTTACGACATTCCACTTTCTAAGGCTACCGGCGCCACGAGCCGCCGGCAATGACCCTCATAAGAGTCTTAGGATTCACCCTCAGAAAAGGCTCGATACGCCGAGGCATCCATCATTGCGTCGAGTTCACTTAGATCGCTCATTTCCACTTCGTAAATCCATCCTTCTTGGTAAGGATCTTGATTGAGTCGCTCGGGGGTATTTGTTAGTCCGTCGTTAATGGCAGAAACCGTTCCCGACACCGGGCTGTACACATCCGACACCGCCTTAGTCGATTCGACCTCAGCGCAACTAACGTTCGCGCTCACGGTCGCTCCTAGTTCTGGCATTTCGACGTAGACCACATCGCCAAGAGCGTCTTGCGCGAAATCGGTAATCCCGACCCGCGCTCGATTTCCGTCAACGCTCACCCATTCGTGTTCTTGGCTATAAAGCAGTTCTTCGGGATAATCCACTTAGGCTCACTTTCGTCTTGACCACAGACTTTAGTCTCAGCGTCAGGAAATTTTGCTATTGCTAAGAATTTACTTTTCGGGCGCGTCGGCCATCGACAAGAGCCGTCCGGGCTCGAGGAAGATACTCAAAGAGCGAGAAATAAGAAAATCCCAAACCACCAATAGTTGCTATTCCAGTCAAGACCACGAATACGTCTCGGGCCATCCCTGGACCAAGAAGATCAACAATTATAAATCCGGGCAAAGCGAACATGATTCCGAAGGCCCCTGCCTTACCTGACCATTGGACATCAATCCGAGCGGCCCCCGCTGCGGCCAACGTGAGCGTGGCGAGAGCAACCGCTATTTCTCGAAAAAGAATAAGCGCTCCAACCCAAAGAGGGACGGTGCCATAAATCACTAAGGCGCCGGCGGCAGTAATCAACATAATTCGATCAGCAACTGGATCTAGAATTTTCCCCCACTCACTCCCCTGATCAAATCGCCGAGCGACCCACCCGTCAATCCAATCGGTTGCCCCCAGAACACAGAGAAGAAGGCCGGCCCAGCCTAGATCATCAAGCGCGAATAAGAGCCAAAGGAAAACTGGTATACACAAAAGTCGGATTACGGTTATTAGATTTGGAATAGTAAATACGCCGTGGTCGGCACTTGTTTGCTCAGGTTGCACGGTGGACCTCGGTACAACTACTTATAAATTTCACTAGTGGATAGAGCCTGTTCCGTCTCTTAACGATGGCACCGAACGACCGGTGCGCGTTGCGATCATTTCGGCACAAATAGCAATCGCCGTTTCCTCGGGGGTGCGCGCTCCGAGGTCAATACCGATTGGTGCCATTACGCGTTCAATCCCCTCTTCCCCTACTCCCGCCTCCCGTAAACGTTCTATACGCTTTTCGTGCGTTTTTCTACTTCCCATTGCACCAAGGTAGCCAACTTCGCTATTAAGTGCGCTGACGATTGCCGGTACATCAAACTTCATATCGTGAGTAAGAACACACACTGCATCACGGGGAGTCAAGGGAACGACTATCGACTCAAGATAACGTTGTGGCCAATCACATACCACTTCGTCAGCCATAGGAAATCGCGCAGGGGTTGAGAAAACTTCCCGAGCGTCACATACAGTTACGTGATAGCCCAAAAGTTTCCCCGCCGCAGCTAGAGCGGCGGTAAAGTCGACAGCTCCAAAAATTACGAGTCGAGGGGCAGGAACAAAGGACTCTATGAATACCTCTAAGTCATCCTGATTGGCTTCCCCACTGGCTCCGTAATGTCGAGTAGTCGTAACTCCCGCTTCAAGAAAGGCCTTAGCGTCTCGAGTAACAACCCGGGCAAGGTTGCGGTCAGAAAAAGATAGAGAGTGATCTCCGTTTAGTTTGACGATCAAACTCTCGCCCACCGTAGGGCCCTCATCAATAGCCTTAGCAATTACGGTTGCTAAGGCTATTGGCTCGTTAGATTGTAGAGCAGAAACTATTGCCCCCCAAGTTTCGTTAGGAGATGGTTCGACGATATCGAGAAAAATACTTATCGTCCCTCCACAGGTGAGACCAACCGCAAAAGCGTCATCATCGGAATAACCAAAACTCACTACTCCTGGCGCTCGGTGACCGGCAAGTAAAGCTTCTCCCTCTAGAACTACTGCCCCTTCTACGCAGCCGCCGGATACCGAACCAACGACTTCACCTCTATCGTTCATCACCATGGTTGCGCCGGGGTCGCGAGGTCCAGAGCCTTTTAGCCCTACCACTCTTGCTACTGCCGTCCTAATGCCCGTCTTCGACCACTGATCGATCTGTGAGTAAACATCTTTCATAACAAAACCAAATATATCGGAGAACGATTAACCATCAGTCTAAGATTTACCAATAGCGGCTACGACTTCATCGAGAGCGGCTAGCGAATTCCCAGCCAAAAAATCATCGACGAACAAAAGAGCGGTAGCCATTCCACCAGCAGTAGGAGCAAAATCCTCAGTGGCCAGTAGCGGATTTACCCATACGATGTGATGGGCAGACCGAGACAAACGAGCCATTTCGCGATGGAGAACGTCAGGGTCGCCTCGGTCCCAGCCGTCTGAGATCACTACCACCACAGCACCGCGCGCCATTCCTTGGCGTCCCCATTTTTGGTTAAAGGTCCGCAAGCAGTCTCCTAGTCGAGTACCGCCAGAAATGTCTTCTACTTTTTGCGTCGCTCGCCGCAGTGCGGCCGAAGGGTCGCTACCGATCAAGGTTTTAGTGAGTCGAGTCAAGCGAGTCCCTAGAGTGAAAGCTTCTACTTGACCAACTCCGGCCACTCCTGCGTAGAGGACTCGCAATAGAGGGTCAGTGTAGGGCAACATTGATCCGCTGACATCACACAAGATCACTACTCGCCGAGGTTTTTTTCGCAGTGCTCGATACTTCCACTCTCGGACTTCACCTGAGTTGCGTAAAGCCGACCGGATTGTGGAGCGCATATCCAGTCGACCAGTTTTAGCAACTTTTGATCTGAGTGTTTTTCGTTGTGCTTTTATCTGGCCAAAATCCTGAATATAATCAGCAATAAGATCCATCTCTGCGGGTTCTAAATCACGAAAATCACGAAAACGGAGGGTCTCTATTGCGCTCCAACGAACTGCTAGCACTGGAATATCGGTAACAAATTCAGATTCAGCACCAAGGGTGTTTTCCGAGTCAAAGCCAAGAATGATTTCAGTAAGCGCCTGGGAGGTTTCTTGCGGTAGGCCGAGTTCACTTTCCGTCAAGACCTCTTGCCAGAAATTAGAAAAAATCTGGTCATAAGTTTGAGTTTGCTCAGGTCTATTCACCAAAGTTGCTCGTCCGACCCAGTAGCAATTAGCAATCCCGGCGACCTTTACCCCTCGACAGAAATCGATTACAGAAGCGGTGCCTATCGGGATTCCGGCTTGGCGTAATGAGTCGGCAAACCGCACCAATACGTTTTCGCTCAGTGGGGATAAAGTCTCAGCGACTGACACTTCGCTCTCCTGCTTGAGCCAGCAAAGATTCAAAGCCTTCTTCGTTGATCATCTCGTTATCTTCGTGATACTTCAAAACTGCTCCCGCAGTTGCTGTAGCCAGGTCAGGAGTCATCTTTTGCGCTCCAAGTGCGCAAAGAGCTTTTGCCCAGTCGATGGTCTCAGCAACTCCGGGTGGCTTAGATAAGTTGCGAGTCCTTAAAACCTCAACCACCTCAGCCACCTGCTGAGCAAGAGCAGGGCTTACTTCCGGTGCCCGTAAACGTACGATTGCTATTTCACGTTCAACGTTGGGATGATCTATCCAGTGATAAAGACAGCGACGCTTTAAAGCGTCGTGTAGATCACGAGTGCGATTAGAGGTAAGAACGACTATCGGAGGAACCTTCGCCTTAAGTGTTCCTATTTCAGGTATGGTCACACTCGAGTCAGACAAAATCTCAAGCAAGAAGGCTTCGAATTCGTCATCGGCTCGGTCTATTTCATCGATCAAAAGAACTGGAGGAACTGCATTAGCGTGATCAATGGCTTGCAGTAAAGGCCGCCGAATTAAAAATTTTTCTGAATAGAGATCGTCAACGTCTAAGTGATCCGTACCATTTTCAATAATTCGGGCCTGAAGAATCTGACGGGCGTAATCCCACTCGTACAATGCTTGATCAGCAGTTATTCCTTCGTAGCAAGCCAACCGAATCAACTTGCCGCCGGTCCATTGCGAGATGACATTGGCAACCTCGGTCTTTCCAACCCCAGACTCACCTTCGAGCAGAAGAGGACGATTGAGGGTAATCGCTAAAAAGATAACGGTGGCCAACCCTTGATCAGCCAAATATCCGTATTTTTCTAGAGCAGCAGAAACCTCAGAAACAGACCTAGGCAAGAGTGGGCTGTTTGTCATTTACAAAGTGTACCGAATCCGTACTTTAAAAAGTTTGTCATCTAAATTTCATCGACAAAATACCTTATGTATATTAGCAGACACGCTCGAAAGGGTACATTTCGTCTATGGATGTTTCGGATCAGAGAGTGCCTCTCGGCCGAGCACTCGATGACTCTGAAATTACGCGACGGCATAAGCGGTTCTGGCTACTCGCCGGATTAGGAATACTTCTTGATGGTTTTGACTTTTTTATTATTGGAGTCGTAAACCCTCTTCTGCAAGAACAGTACAACCTTGACTCAATCACTCTCGGCCTTGTTTCGTGTGCCGCCATCGTCGGAGCGATATTTGGTGCAGGTTTTTTAGGCCCGTTAGCTGACAAAATTGGTCGACGGAAAATATTTAAATACGACTTGTGGCTCTTTACCTTTTTTGCCATCGCCTGTGCTTTTGCGCCAAATATTGGCCTATTGATTGTTTTCAGATTTATGGTTGGGGTGGCAATTGGGCTTGACTACCCCATTTCCGCTAGTTATCTCTCTGAAATTTTACCCAAAAAAAGTCGAGGACGTTGGCTGGTAGGAGCGTTCAGCCTTCAAGCGGTCGGAATACTGCTGGCGGCAGTGATAGGGCTAATCATTCTTTTAGCGATTTCGGGAGAAGCCGCGGGAAGCACTTCGATAGACCAAATAAATATCGCTTGGCGAGTCATGTTGGGTTTTGGAGCGATTCCTGCTTTAGTGATTATTTTTGTGCGGCGAAAAACTCCTGAAAGCCCTCGATGGCTAGCACAAAATGGATACGAAAACGAAGCCGTGGCAGTTACCGAAGAACTTACTGGAGTTAAAGTAAAAATAACTGATAAAGAACGCGAGCGGTCAGTCGAAGTTTCCGAAGGAATAAAATCGTTATTTCAGCCTGCATTATTTAAAGCCGACATGATCCGTCGCACAATATTTACAGCCGTCCCGTGGTTTTTGATGGATATGGCAACTTATGGAGTTGGGATTTTTACCCCTACTTTATTGGCTGCCATAGCGGTAAAAGGAGCGAACAGCAACTTCTTATCCGACGACATAGCGTCTACTGCCGGCACTGCCCTGCTTGACATATTTTTACCACTGGGATTTTTGTGTGCAATTGTTTTAGTGGAGCGAGCCGGAAGAATCAGATTGCAAATTGTGGGCTTCGCGGTCATGGCAGCAGCATTGATGATACTGGCTATTGCTAACGGGCTTCCGGGAGGAGGAGGTCAACACTTGTCCATGGTGTTTATCGGATTCGCGTTATTCAACTTTTTCATGAACGCGGGCCCCAACGCGACCACGTACGCTCTACCAGCAGAAGTATTTCCCTCTGATCTTCGAGCTGCAGGACACGGTTTCGCGGCCGCGAGTGCAAAACTGGGAGCAGCTATTGGTGTGTTTTTTTTCCCGCTCCTGCTGTCGTCTATTGGAGAGACGGCCCTACTTACGATGCTAGCTTTTGTTTGCCTCATCGCTTTAGTAATAACTCGAGTTTTGCGGATCGAGACTCGCGGTAAATCTTTTGAAGAAATTTCTGGGCGAAAAATTTCTGCTCTTGCTCCGCGAGTTGAAGTCTAAGTACTAGCGGTAGACAGAAAAGCTTCTACTTCGAGTAAGTCAACCGACCGAGCGAAAGCGGGCATAGTAGTTAGTAAAACTGAACGATAGTTCGCTACCGCTAGTCGACGATCCAATACGGCCACTACTCCGCGGTCTTTATGCGTACGGATAAGCCGACCAGTACCTTGCGCCAAGACAAGAGCGGCCGCCGGCAGGTCTATCTCGCGAAACCCATCACCCCCCGCAGCCACTGCCGCCTCCCGGCGAGCCTGCTCGAGTGGATCGTCAGGGCGAGAAAACGGCAAACGGTCAATGACTACAAGCACGCACGCGGGCCCAGGTATATCGAGGCCTTGCCAGAATGCTCGAGTGGCGACAAGACAAGATGTTTCGTCAGACGAAAACTGTTCAACAAGTCGTACGGTCGTTTCTTCACCCTGAGTGAGGATTTTATGGTCAGTACGCTTCTCGAGTACTTCAGAAAACATTCCCACCCCTTTCCACGAAGTGCACAAAACCAAAGTGCGGCCGCCAGCCGCCGCGACCAGGGAGCAAAGTTCATCAGCCGCGGCTTCGGCCCACTCTGGCTCACGAACATCAGGGAGATGGCGAGCGACGTAGAGGAGCCCCTGTTTTTCTAAGTCAAAGGGCGATTCGATACTCAATGCTTCGTAACCGATCTCAGAAACTTCTGGTGCTACGAGAGTGAAACCGTCTTCGTCTTCAGAGGACATCTCTTCTTCGTCCGGTAAGCCCACCTTGCGGGCCAGCGATCGCTCCCCTACGGGAACACACTCGACATTGGGATTGAGGCCTAACCGTTGCGCTAGCGGGGAAAATCTCTCCCCTGAACCCAAAGTGGCCGAAATCAGCACTACAGGAGTCTGGGAAAAAAGCAACGGAGCTAATCGTTTACCGATAGAGACGGGAGCTAATCGCAAACTGCGACGTTTGCCTCCTTCTACCCACAAAACTTCACCTTGGTCGGGTGCTTGCATTCTTCGTAAAGCATCCAGTCGAGTGAGCGAGAGTTTTACTGCCTGGGCGGCCAAAGCACTTTCGTTGGCCTTGATGCTAGCGCTGGCATTAGCGACTGCTTCTGATGTTCCAGCCAAAACTTCGGCCAGATCGACGGAAATTGGGTTAATTCTCCCTGTAATTTGAGACAAAATATCTTCTAGCCGCCCCGATCCGGAAATAACTGCGTCAGCATGACGAGCCGTTGCCCCTGCTCTTCTTAATCGGCTCCCCAGTTGCCGCAGACCGCCCGGAGATATCTCGGCCCCTAAAGCATTAGTTGCGACCGCGTCAAAAGCATGAGCTTCATCAATAACTACTAGATCATGCGGTGGCAATAAGCGTCCACCCGTGGCCAAGTGAGCCGAATAGAGAGCGTGGTTAACAACGATGATGTTGGCCAACTCGGCCTGAGAACGAGCTCGCTCAGCAAAACAGTCGACTCCCTGAGCGCACTTGCTTGCTCCCGGACATTCGTTAGGACCGCAGGTTAAAGCTCGCCACGACTCCGGCGCAATCGGCTCTTCCAGATCGCCAACATCACCAGTGGAGGAAACTTCAGCAAAGTTTTTTAGCGTGATTAAATCGTCAGAAAAAGTTGGACCGGGACGTTCATCAAAAAGGGCGGCCTCGGTATTTGTTCCATCAAGACGAGCAAGGCATAGATAGTTAGAACGACCTTTTAACAGCGCGCTGGTAACCGTTTGACCCGAGAACTCAGCCACCATGGGGATATCGTTGCGCCAAAGTTGATCCTGCAGGGCCAAGGTGGCCGTAGCAACAACTGCTCGCACTCCAGAAGCCACAATAGGAGCGAGGTAAGCCAAACTTTTACCCGAACCAGTGGGCGCCTGCGCCATTAGGTGACAACCTTGGTCAATCGACTGAGCGATAGCCGAGGTCAGGCGTTGCTGTCCCGAGCGGTTATCTCCGTCGATTCCCATTACCGTACGGTCAAGAATTGCTAAAGCCGCATTAACGGTCTCGGATGCCATTTACCGAGCGTATGCGCTCTGACTCACTCGCTTGTGGGCATACCTAAAGTTACCCAGTCGGTTCAGGCCTAGGGTTTAACCCGTGAACTTAAGCACTACCGCCGGGTCAGTAGGTGTGGTAGGAGGAACGACCGCCGCGGGGCAGATGGCTATACCGAAGGGCAGGTCACCGACGGTAATGGGAGAACCAACCACGGCGTTAGTGGCGGTGTTGATGACCGAAACGGTGTCGGCATCGAAGTTGGCTACGTAGGCCTTGGTGCCGTCGGGGGTAATGGCTATGCCGAAGGGATTGTCAC
>OFRL01000106.1_pt1 | contig 45783 bp, 39 predicted proteins | sample 1543121 | NCBI WGS metagenome assembly OFRL01 (sample SAMN07774228, study PRJEB24372) | wastewater metagenome | isolation source: Lake Maggiore Cannobio | place: Italy: Cannobio | collected 2016-01
GCCTCGGCGGGCAGCAGACCGGTAGGTGTGCTGTCCAACGCGGCGTAGACTTCCGCCACCTCCAACTCAAATACGGGTGCGGCGTGCATGCAGGCGCGGTTTATGCCGGCGCCGGCGCGGGGCGCTGGCGCATGTGGCAGGAGAACGGCGGAGTTGTGGGCTGGCCTAGTGTTTTTTGCCGGAGGCTTCGCCTGCCTCGGGCAGATCGATGGCGAGGGTGTTGAGTGCGTCGGATGTGTTGTCAAAAACCCACGCATCAAAAGATCCGGCTGCCGGTGGCTTTTCCAACTGCATGGGGCGGAAGACACCCACGGTGGCAAACATTGAGGATACCGCCAGCAAAACTCTGTAGCGGTACTCTTGCATGCGCAGTGACTGCCACTCCACGAGTGAGCCCACATGCCCCTCAATGCGGGACTTGTCACGGATGATGGTTCGGATTTTAGTCAAGTCGCGATAACCGGCGGGAGCAATAAGAAGCAGGTTGGCCAGCACAATCACCACGCCGATTGAAATCGCAGCGCCCCAGCCGCCTTCATGCCACTTGCCAATAATCTGCCCGAAGAAGACGGCGATTGCCAGCGAGGTGGCTGTTGAGGCGCCAAACATTCCAGCCAAACGCGCTGCTCCCGTTCCATGCTTGGCGATGTGGGCACGGATGGACAATGCCATTGCAGTGATTGGCAGAAACACACCGACGCCATAGAACGGAACTGCCACCGTAGTTTGGCCGCGCACCGCCAGCGTTACCAGCAATGCTCCAAGCAGGCCGGCCGTAACCGGGCGCGTGAAGGTACCGGCTGAATTTCGAAACGCAATGAATTCAGGGAGGTTGCCCGCGGCCACATTGCGCCAGCCCACAGCTTGTAAATCCTGAAAGGCAGTCAAAGACGCGCCCGCCAGCAGCACCACCGCCAAAAGTTGGTATGCCCAATATAAGATCCAACCACCGTCCAGCTGATTGAATCCAATCGACGCCAGATTGCCAACCAGGGTCATGCCCCTTGTGCCGTCAAACACATTGAACTGAATTGAAAAGTAGGTGAGCAGGCTTGTGGTTGTGGCACCGTAGAAAATAAATGAGGTTTGCACAAGCCGGCCAATGCCGGCCGCGCCGGAATACAGCTGCCACAAGCCGCGCAGCCGCGGCAAATGTTTGCGCCCCCAGGTCACAATCGGCGCATCTTCATCCACCACAAATTGAATGCCGTTGGACATAGCTTCAAGGCCGGTGAGGGCCACCATGCCTTTCATTGATGCCGTGAGCAAATGGAACAAAGCCTGCGCCACAGACGGGGCGGCGCCCGTTAGTACTTCTGCGGGGGCGGGCGGTACGCCGCGCTGCACTGCAACCACGAGCCCAATGAACATCACCACAGTCAAGATTACAAACAAGCTGAGCATGCCCACCACAATCGAAACCGACTCTGCGCGCCCGCGAATGGTGAGATACCATGTTGCCGCGCACAACGAGCCGCCCAGTGCCACATGGTAGTACCAGGCAATGTCCACCTGCTGAAAGATTGACAGCAGCTGATCCACTCCGGAAAGTGATGAGACCACCACCGTCATCACGTAGTCTTGAATGAGCACCACCGCCACCACCAGCCCGGCGCCGGCACCCAGGTAGCGCAAGGAAGCCGAGTACGCGCCACCGCCATCACGGAACACACCCAGTGCATAAATGTACAAACCGCCAAACACCACGTTGGCGCCGGTAATCACTGCCACCGCAGCGAAGGCATAGCGCTGCAGGCCGTGCGGATGCAGCGCGCTCATCATTTCGCCGGTGGCATAGAAGTAGGAGGTGAAGTAATCAACCCCAAACAATGCCAGTGCGCCCAGCAGGCCAACTTGTCCAGCACCGTGCACAAACGCATCTTCCGCTTTCTCGCGCGGTGATACGCGCCACGCGACAAAAAATGCTCCAACGAGGATCAGGACTGAAATAATCATGTGGGTGTGTGTGAGATAAAGCTTCAGATGCGCGGGCCGGCCGATTGCCGGCGCACGCTGCTAACTGCTAAAGGCTGCCGCCAGCTGCTCCAGCAGCGCCAGCAAGTGGCGGCGGGTGGCCGGGCTTAGGCGCGTGTCCTGGCTTACATTGGCCTCTTCGAGGCGCACAGCGCGCACCATCAAAGAGCGCGCAAATTGTATGCGGCCGGGCGGAATCACCTCTACATCATGCATTGCCATTGCCAGTATGTGGTCATCAAAATAGGGCAGGCTCAGGTGCAGCCCGCGGTTGAGCGAGTTGGCAGCTGCGCGCTGCTGCACTGTGCCAATGATTTGGCCGGCGCGAAAGACCGCCAGGGCACGCCCTTGGTTCACCAGCTGGCCCAGCATGCCGCCGCGCTTTTGCTGGTACACCGCATCCGCAATGATGTACGGCGCCAGCCCGCTGGCCTGATGAATGGTGTAAACAAAGTTCTGCATGGACGCGATCATGCTTTCGGCTTCGTCATCACCGCCCACCAGCAGGCGCGCCGCGTCGTCCAGCGCCACCCATTGCGGCAGGTAAAAGCGCCGCGCGTATGGCGTGAACGGCACCTGCAGCGTGCCGCGCCCGGCATCGGCTGCGCCATCTTCTGAGATTGCGTCCGAGGCCTGCGTGATGGCGGACTCAGGATCCAGCCCGCTGTCCGCGGGCTGCGCCGGAATGTCGCCGCTCTCTTCGGCGGTATACGTTACGGAGCGGCCGGCCGGCAGCAAGTCATGCACAATGAAGCGGGCGCAGGCATGCATGATCAAATCTGCGCAAACTTGCAGCGCGTCCTCACTGGCCGCGCGCAGTTCGTCCAGGCGCTGGCGCAGGCCATCGCCCACATCATGCACGCTGCGCCGGCGCAGGCTCAGGCCGCCGCCCACGGATTGCTCGCGCTGGCCCGCGTCTATGGTGAGCTGCACGCCGGCGGCGTTGTTTATGCGGTCCGGCAGCGTAAAGCGCACCTGCCCGGTTTTGTGCTGCATCGCTTCCGCAATGCGCTGGGCTTGCAGGCGCAGAAACTGGCGCGTAGTGTTGGACTGCGCATCCAGCAGTGCTTCCATTTGCAGCAGCTCGGGGCGCAGGCTGGCAATCGCCAAGGCGGCAGTTTGGTCTGGCATTAGTCTGTGCTCCTAAATGGATTTTTTTGCAGGAAACAGGGATTGACTGCGGCCGGAGCCGCAATGGCTGCGGACGCGATTGTACCATCGGCGGGCGGGCTCATGCCGGCGGGCGGGCTGGCAGCCTGCTCCCGGCATGGCCTGCGAGACTGATTGCTTGCAAGGCGGCAAAGAGTTGACACCACGGCTTCAAAGTTTAATGGGCACAGGCAGCAGCGTTATGCAATGCTTCCCTAGTAGAATTCACGCGTAGAGCCTGCAGCGCAATGAGCGAACCAGCACCTGAACGCATTTCGGCGCAGCCGCCAGTGGCAGCCAGCGCCCCGGTTGTGACGCCTTCCGGCATTGAGCTGCAGCGCGTGTACGGGCCGGCGCATGGCGGCGCGCCGGACGCGCAGCTCGGCCAGCCCGGCGAGTACCCCTTTACGCGCGGCGTGCATCCGGATATGTACCGGCAGCGTTTGTGGACCATGCGCCAGTACGCCGGCTTTGGCTCCGCCGAAGAAAGCAATGCGCGCTACAAGTTTTTGCTGGAGCGCGGCCAGACCGGTTTGTCCGTTGCCTTTGATCTGCCAACCCAGATTGGCTACGACCCGGACGATGCCATGGCGCTGGGCGAAGTGGGGCGCGTGGGTGTGTCGCTGCCCGCGCTGCCGGAGGCGTTGAGCCTGTTTGACGGCATACCGCTGGAACAAGTGAGCACCAGCATGACCATCAACGCGCCGGCCGCAATAGTGCTGGCGCTGTATGTGGCCGTGGCCAAGCGCCAGGGTGCAGAGCTGCGGCGCCTGCGCGGCACTGTGCAAAATGACATCCTTAAGGAGTATCTGGCGCGTGGCACGTACATCTTTCCGCCACAGCCCGCCATGCGGCTGGTGACGGATGTGTTCGCCTGGTGTGCGCAGCACACACCGCACTGGAACACCGTCAGCATCAGCGGCTACCACATCCGCGAGGCAGGCAGCACCGCGGTGCAGGAGCTGGCCTTCACACTGGCCAACGGCATTGAATATGTGCAGGCAGCGCAGCGCGCCGGCTTGCAGGTGGACGATTTTGCGCCGCAGCTGGCCTTCTTCTTCAACTCGCACAATGGCTTTCTGGAAGAGGTGGCCAAGTTTCGCGCCGCGCGGCGCATGTGGGCGCGCATCATGCGCGAGCGCTTTGGGGCGCGCAACCCGCGCAGCCTGATGCTGCGCTTTCACGCGCAGACGGGCGGCAGCACGCTAACCGCGCAGCAGCCGGAGAACAACATTGTGCGCACCACGCTGCAGGCGCTGGCCGCTGTGTTGGGCGGCGCGCAAAGCCTGCATACCAATGCGCTGGATGAAGCGCTGGGCCTGCCCACCAACCATGCCGCACAAATTGCGCTGCGCACGCAGCAGGTGATTGCCAGCGAAGCCGGCGTGGCCGGCACGGTGGACCCGCTTGGCGGCAGCTATGCCATCGAGCAGCTCACGGACGAGCTTGAGGCGCAAGCGCTGGCATACATTGCGCGCATTGATGCGCTCGGCGGTGCCTTGGCTGCAATTGAGGCCGGCTACCCGCAAAGCGAAGTGGAAACTGCAGCGTATGCGCATCAGCGCGCCGTAGAGAGCGGCGCGCGCGTGGTGGTGGGCGTGAACGCCTTCACGGCCGAGGCAGAGCCGCCGCTGCCGGTGCACAAGCTTGATCCGCAAATTGAGCAGCGCCAAGTGGCGCGCGTGCGCGCCTTGCGCCAAAGCCGGGATGGCGAGCGCGCCAGTGCCTTGCTGGCGCAGCTGGAGCAGGCAGCGCGCGGCACGGCAAACCTGATGCCGCTTTTCATTGAATGTGTGGAACATGCTGTGACGCTTGGTGAAATCTGCCGGGTGCTGCGCAGCGTGTGGGGCGAGTACCGGCCCAAGTATGCGTAAAGCAGCGCGCAAACAGCTGCCCGCTTGCCGGCTATGAAACCGCAGGTTCATCACATCGCCATTGTTGTGCCGGAGATTGAAGCGGCGCTGGGGCTGTGGCGTGACCTGCTGGGTTTGCCGCTGACCGGGCAGGAGCATGTGCCCGGCCAGCAATCCACAGTTGCCTTTCTGGAAGCCGGCGAGTGCCAGATTGAACTTGTGCGCCCGGATGCGGCAGACACGGGCGTGGCGCGCTTTCTGGCTGCGCGCGGACCCGGCTTGCACCACATTGCGCTGCAGGTGTCCGGCTTGGATGCGCTGCTGGCGCGGCTGCGGGCTGCGGGTGTGCGGCTGGTGGATGAGACTCCGATTGTGGCGGCCGGCGGCCGGCGCGCTGCGTTTATTCATCCCCACAGCGCCAACGGCGTGCTGGTGGAGTTGTACGAGCTGCCCGTAGGCTAAGTGGCCGCTGCCGGAATTGCCCGTCCGGCCTGCTGCTTGTACGCCCCGCGCATTGCGCGCCGCCACTTGGTAGACTTGCCCGCATGTCTGTGTTATTGGTGCATGCCGGCCTGACCAATACGCTGCTGTTGTATACGCTGGCGCTGGCTGCGTGGAGCTTCGTTGTTTTTTTTCGCCGGGCTGAAATCACGCCCGCGTATTGGGGTGCGTTTGCAATTTGCTGCGGCATGTTCGGCGTGCAGTTTGTGCTGGGCTTGCTGCTGGCGTTGGGTGGCGGCACGCCCATTCGCTGGGTGCACTATCTGTACGGCACGCTGGGCGTAATCACGCTGCCGGCGGCGTTCGGGTTTACGCGCGGCCGCAGCACTTTTCACGAAGCGCTGGTTTACGGCGTGGTGCTGCTGTTTATTGCGGGCGTGGTGGCGCGTGCACGCATCACCGCGGTGCTGGCACTGCCGGGCGTATGAAACGCGCCGCCGTAGTTTTTGCGCTGGCGTTGTGGCTGGCGCTGGCACCCGTGGCACAGGCCGGCGCGCCGGACCAGGGTGCCTATGTGGTGCAGCTTGGGGACACCGTGCTGAAGATTGCGCGGCGCTTTAATGTGCCCGCGAGCACGCTGATTGCGCTCAACAAACTGGCAAACCCCAACCGCATCCGCGTGGGCCAGGTGCTGCGCATTCCGGTGGGGCTGCTGGGGGCGCTGCCCCCGGCGTTGATTGCCGCTCCGCAGAGCCAGCCCCTGGCAGTGTTGTTGCCGTCCGCGCTTGGCACGGCAACGGCAGCCGGTCCGGGCGGACTGCCCATCTCCGGTTCGCCGGCGTTCATTGAAAACATGCAGGCCGTGATGCAATGGCTGGCTGCCAATGACCCCGCAGCGCTGCAGCGCGTGCAGGCTTATGTGACCACCATTACTCCCAGCCTTACGCCGCAGCTGGCGTGGGCGCGCCTCAGCAATGGCAGCTGCAATGTGGAGATGCTGGCCGGCGATGTGCCGATGATTGCGTCCGTGCTGTACCATGAAGCCAGCCACTGCCAGCAGTGGGCGGAGCTGGGCATGCAGTCTACGGCTGCGGCAGAGTGGTACGCGTACTCCGAGCAGCTGGACTTTATGCGGCGCCACAACTTTGATCCCTTCCTCATCACGGTCTACGAGCTGGTGCGCAGCGTTTACGGCAGCGCACCGCCCGCCAATTAAAAGCGCGCGCGCAGTGGCGCAGCGCCAGCAGCGTCCGGCATACAATTGGGCATGAGCAGCAGCCGCGCTGCGGCAGACAGCTATTTGCGCAGCCTTGATACACAGGTGCAAGCGCAGCTCCAAGTGGATGGCCGGCCGGCGGTGGTGCTGGAGCAAACCTGCTTTTATCCGGAAGGCGGCGGCCAGCCGCACGATACCGGCACAATTGACGGTGTGCCCGTGCTGGCAGTGCATACGCAGGCGGACGGAACGGTTGTGCACACGCTGGCGCAATCCCTGCCGGCCGGTGCTGTGCACGTCACCGCCAGCATTGACTGGGCGCGGCGCTTTGACCACATGCAGCAGCACAGCGGCCAGCACATCCTCTCGCAATCCTTTTTGCAAATTGCCGGCGCTGCCACTGCCGGCTTTCACCTCAGCGCCCAGCGCGTGACCATAGATTTGCAGCACGCGGCCTTTAGCGCCGAGCAGCTGGCGCAGGTGGAGCAGCTGGCCAACAGCATTGTGCAATCCAACCTGCCGGTGCGCGTATCTTTTCCGGGGCCGGCGGAGCTGGCAGCCTTGCAGCTGCGCAAAGTGCCGGAGGTGGATGCGCCGCTGCGCATTGTGGCCATCGGTGATTTTGACATCACTGCCTGTGCCGGCACGCACGTGGCGCACAGCGCAGAAGTTGCCCTGATCAAGCTCACAAAAGTGGAGCGCAACAAAAGCGGGCAGCGCGTGGAGTTTTGCTGCGGGCAGCGCGCGCTGCAGGATTACCAGCGCAAGCACGCCACAGTCAGCCGCGCCGCCGCCGCGCTTAGCTGCGCACCTGCCGATGTGGAGGCGCTGCTGGAGCAACAACTGGCTGCGCAGCAGCAGCTGGCCAAACAGCTGCGCGCAGCGCGTGACGAGCTGCTGCAGCATGAGTGTGCGCTGCTGCTGGCGCCGGCGGCAGCTGCCGGCGGCCGGCGCGTAGTATGCCGGGCGTGGAGCGCGCGCGCACCGGAAGAGCTGCGCGAGCTGGCGCGGCTGCTGGTGGCGCAGCCGGGTGCGGTTGCGCTGCTGGGCAGCGCCGGGGAGCCGGCGCGCGTGGTGCTGGCGTGCGCTGCAGACGTGGCGCTGGATATGCGCCCGCTGCTGGCGGGCCTCTTGCAGCAGCTGGGCGGGGAGCGCGGCGGCGGCCAGCAGCGCCTGGCGCAGGGCGGCGGCTTCAATGCAACTGAATCTGCGCTGCAGGCAGCGCTTGATGCCGTGGCGGCAGCGCTGCCGCCGGCAATTGGCGCAGCCGGCTGAGCCAACTGCGCCGCGCTAAATTCAACCGACAACACCGGAGCCAAACCATGACCGACCCCCGCACTGACCGTCTTGCGCAGCTGCTGGTGGACTATTCCACCAATGTTCAACCCGGGCAGCAGGTGCTGATCCGTGGCACGCTGGCTGCCGCACCGCTGCTGCAGGCAGTCTACGAGCGCGTGCTGGAGCGCGGCGCGCATGCCTTTGTGATGGCAGCGCTGCCCGGCCAGCAGGAGGCCTTCTTGCGGCTGGCACAGGCGCAGCAGCTGGATTATGTTTCGCCGCTGGAGCGCCTGGCCATTGAAAGCTTTGACGCCATGATCAGCACGCTGGCGGATGAAAATACACGCGCGCTCTCCGCTGTGGCGCCGGAGCGCCAGGTGCGCGTGAGCAAGGCGCGCGCCCCGCTGATGGCTACGTATATGAACCGCGCCGCCAGCGGCGCACTGCAGTGGGTGGTAACGCAGTACCCCACCAATGCCGCTGCGCAAGACGCGGAGTTGAGCCTGCGTGACTACGAGCAGTTTGTGTATGGCGCCTGCCATGTGGCGGAGGCTGGTGACGCAGTGCAGCACTGGCGCGCGCAGTATGCCGAGCACGAGCGCCTGATTGCGTGGCTCAAGCCGCGCGCGCACGTGCATGCCCGCGGCCCCAACATTGACCTGCAGCTCTCCATCAAAGGCCGCAGCTTCATCAACGCCGGCGGCGTGCACAACATGCCGGATGGCGAAATTTTTACCGGGCCGGTGGAGGACTCGGTCAACGGCTGGGTAAAGTTCAGCTTTCCGGTTGTGGCTTACGGGCGCGAGATTGAGGGCATCGAGCTGGAATTTTCCGCCGGGCGCGTGGTGCAGGCGCGCGCAGCCAAGAACGCGGACTTCCTGATCAAGACGCTGGATACAGATGCCGGCGCGCGCTATCTGGGCGAATGGGCGATTGGCACCAACTTTGGCATTCAGCGCTTCACCAAGAGCATTTTGTTTGACGAGAAGATTGGCGGCACGCTGCACATGGCGGTGGGGCGCGGCTATCCGGAAAGCGGCAGCCGAAATGAGAGCGCTGTGCACTGGGACATGATTTGTGACCTGCGCGCCGAAAGCGAAATTCTGGTTGATGGCGAACTGTTCTTCCGCAACGGCACATTCCAAATTTAGCGCCGGGTGCGCAGCCTGCTTCCGCTGCCCAAGGCGGTTAAAACTTGCCGCGCTGATCAAGCGAGATTGCAGCTGCCACTTTGCTGATCGTTAAACTATAATGACGGCGGCAGCATTTAAATGGCATCAGTCAAAATTCTCGGGTCTGCGTATGCAACCCCAAACACCCAACACGAGAACACGCATTTTGTGCTGCAGGGGAGCCATGGCAACATCCTTGTAGATTGCGGCGCCAACCCCACCGTGCGCCTGGAACAGGCCGGAATTTCTTTTGACTCAATTGAGCATGTAATCTTCACGCACTTTCACCCGGACCATGTGGGCGGGGCACCGCTAATGCTGATGAGCATGTGGCTGATGGGCCGCACCAAGCCGCTCAACATATATGGCTTGGAGCATTGTCTTAATAATCTGCAGCAGCTGATGGGCATGTATAGCTGGAATATGTGGCCGAAATTTTACGAGGTTAATTGGCATGTGGTGCCGGATGGCGATGACCAGCTGGTGTATGCCGGCGAAGACTTTCACATCACGGGCTGGCCCGCCACGCACTTTGTGCCGACCCTGGCCCTGCGCATCCGGGATAAATCTGCGGGGCGCGTGCTGGCTTATACCTGCGACGGCTCGCCCTGCGAGAGCCTCAACCGCATGGCCGTCGGCGCAAACACTTTATTGCACGAGGCAGCGGGCGAAGGCTTCGGCCACTCCAGCGCGCTGCAGGCCGGCCAGCTGGCGGGCCGGGTTGGCGCGGAGGCGCTGTACCTTATTCACTATGATGTGCACCAGCGTGACCAGCATTTTGGCGGGAGCAGCGACCGGGACATGATTGGCAGCGCGCGCCAAAACTTTTCCGGGCGCGTGGAGATTGTCGAAGACTTCACGGAGTTTGAGATTTAACTGCCGGCGTGGGCAGCTGCCGTCTGCCTGCGCATGCCCCGCTTTCGCGATCCTAAGACTGTGATTGACGACACTTGGTATCAGCGTCCGCCCGGAGTACCGGAGCATTTGGCGGCCGGTGGGGTTGTAGTGCGCCGGGCTGGCGCGCAGCTGCTGATTGCGCTGGCGCGTGAAAAGCATGGCGCTGATTACGTGCTGCCCAAAGGGCACGTGGAGGCCGGCGAGCAGCTGGCGGCTGCAGCGCGGCGCGAGATTACGGAAGAAACCGGCTTGCAGGATTTGCAGCTGCTCGAATTATTGGGCAGTTGCGAGCGCCTGGACTTTTCGCGGCGCGCCTGGAAAATCACGCACTACTTTTTATTTCTCACGGCCGAGACGGACGGCGTTCCAACGGATGCCGAGCACCACAGCGGCGTGTGGTGGTTTGAGCTGCAAGCGCTGCCGCTGCTGTTCTGGCCGGAGCAGCGTGCGCTGCTGGCAGACAACCGGGCGCGCATTGAAGCAGCGGTGCTGCGCGCCGCCTAAGCGCCCGTATCCAGCAGCACTTTTAGCACAGCGGGCTGCGCTGCGTGCGCAAACGCTGCCATGCCGTCCGCCAGGGCGTAGCGCGCATGCACCAGCGGCTCCACCAGCACGCGGCCGGCAGCCAGCAGCTGCAGCGCTGGCGCAAACGGGCCGCAGCGCGAACCCACTACAGTTAGCTCGTTCACCACAATCGGCGCGGCGTCCAGCGTGAGGCTGCCGGCGTAGGTGCTCTTTAGCACCAGCGTGCCGCGCGGCCGCAGCGCCCGCAGCGCCAGCGCAAACCCCTGCGCGTTGCCGGTGCATTCCACCGCCATGTCAAAGGCGTGCGGCTCCGCATCCGCTGCCGCGCAAACATTTAGCCCGCGCGCTGCCAGCCACGCCAGCTGCGCCGGCGCGCGGCCGGCCACCCACAGCTCGCAGCCCGTGAGCGCCAGAGTTTGCGCAATCAAATGGCCGAGGCGCCCGGCGCCCACCACCAGCACGCGCTGGCGCAATGCCAGCGGCACTTGCGCTTCAATCTCCAAAGCCGCAGCCAGCGGCTCTGTAAAGGTGGCTGCGGTAGTGGACACTTCATCCGGCACAATGTGCAGGTTTGCGGCGGGCAGAGTGAGGTACTGCGCAAAGCAGCCGGCGCGCTGCAGAATGCCAAGCACCGTGCGCTGCAAGCAGTGCGTTGGCTGGCCGCGCGCGCACTGGTCGCATGCGCCGCAGCTGGCATTGATCTCGCCGACTACGCGCCGGCCGCACATATGCGCCGGCCCGCTTTCCACAACGCCCACAAACTCGTGCCCAAGCACGCCGCTGTAGGGGTAGTAGCCGCGCACCAGCTCCAGGTCTGTACTGCAGATGCCGGCACACAGCACGCGCACCAGTGCCTCGCCCGCTGCCGGCTCCGGCATGGGCACGTCGTCGCGCAGGCGCAGTTGCCGGTCTTGCAGCCAGAGGGCGCGCATGTTTGCGGGCTGCGGCTTTTTATTTGCGCCCGAACTGGCGCTCCAGCACAGACACGCTCAAGTGGATCATGGTGGGGCGGCCGTGCGGGCAGGTGCGCGGTGCGCTGCATGCCTCCAGCCCGCGCACCAGCTGCTGCTGCTCGGCCGGCGAGAGCGCCTGCCCCGCCTTCACCGATGCGCGTTTGCACACGCGCGCAATAATGCGCCGCTCGCCGGCTTGTGCCAGCAGGCTTTCGTCTTCCTCCAGGTCATCCACCACACTGCTCACGGCGCGCGTGGCATCCACCGGCCCCAGCACAGTGGGGATGGCGCGCACCAGAAAGGCGCTGGCGCCGAACTCGCTGATGTCAAAGCCCAGCGCATTCAGAGTGGCGAGCTGCTGCCGCAGCATGCCGGCTGCTGCCGGCGAGACCTCTACTGTGGCCGGCTGCAGCAGCGCTTGTGCGCTTACCTGCGCGCCCGCCGCCTGCGCCAGGAAGGCCTCGTATAACACGCGCTCATGTGCAGCGTGCTGGTCAATCAGGTACAGGCCGTCCGGGCCCTCCGCCACCACATATGCCAAACCCACCTGGCCCAGCACGCGCAGTAACGGAATGCGCTCGAGGGCGGGCAGCGCGCTTGTTTGTTCCGGCTGCGCAGCCGGTGCCGCCGGCAGTTGGGCAGCCGTATTGACATTTGGCGGCTGCGCGCCCGCGCCACTCCACACTTTCCAAGACCAGTCGCCCAGCCCGGGCTGCGGGCCGTTGCTCCACTCGCGCGGCGCACCGGCCGCCACCGGCGCTTGCTGCAGCAGCGCACCGCGCACCGCGCGCCCCACAGCGCGGAAGATTGCATCCGGCGCACGAAAGCGCACCTCGGCCTTGGCCGGGTGCACATTCACGTCCACCTCCGCCGGCGCCACTTGCAGCTGCAGCATCACAGTGGGGTAGCGCCCGCCGGGCAGCAGCGTGTGGTACGCCTGCAGCACCGCAGTGGAAAGCTGCTGGTCCTGCACCCAGCGCCCGTTCACAAAAAATGTGAGCTCGCGCCGGTTGGCGCGATGCTGCTCCGGCGGGCTTACAAAACCGCGCACCTCAATGCCGTCCGCCGATTGCGGTTGAATCTCCAGCAGCGCGCGCGCCAGCTCGGCACCGTACGCAGCCAGCAGCGCCTCGCGCGCCGCGCCGCCGCCGGTGGCTTGGAATACTTCGCGCCCGTCAAACTGCAGCGCGAAGCGCACCAGCGGGTACGCCAGCGCGTAGCGCGCCAGCAGGCGCGCCATATGCGTGCGCTCGGACGATTCAGATTTAAGAAACTTGAGGCGCGCCGGCATGTTGAAGAACAAATCCTCGACGGCGATCACGGTGCCGGGCGGCGCGCCAATGCCCTCACGCGCCACCAGCTGGCCGGCATCCATGCGCAGCTGCGTGCCGGTTGCTTCCGCGCGTGCCCGCGTGATGGCGCGCACGCGGCTGACGGAGGCAATTGCTGCCAGCGCTTCGCCGCGAAAGCCCAGCGACATGATTTGCGAGAGGTCGGCTGCATGGCGCAGCTTGGAGGTGGCGTGGCGCGCAAACGCCAGCTCCACCTCGGCGGCGCAAATTCCGGCGCCATCGTCGGAGACGCGGATCAGGCTGCGCCCGCCGCCCTCCACATCCACGCGAATGCTGTGCGCACCGGCATCGAGGGCGTTCTCAAGCAGCTCCTTCACCACGGAGGTGGGGCGCTCCACAACCTCGCCCGCGGCAATCTGCGAGATCACCGCTTCGGCCAGCACAGCAATTGCCATGCGTCGATTCTACAGTGCGGCGCACCTCCACCGGCGCCGGCGAAGCGGGCGGTATACTCCCGAACTAATTCGCAATCATCCGGTTGCGCAGCCCGGCCCCGAAATTTAATACCATGCCTGATTTTCTTCTGCCGCTGCTGGCGCGCAACTGGAACTTGACGCTTTTGCTCTCAATTTCGCACGTCATTATTCTGTATGCGTGGCTGCGTGCAGAGCGCAAAGGCCGCTGGCTTTCCGTGTTTTTTCTGGTGCTGCCCATGTGGTATCTGATGTACCGGCTGGCGCGCTGGCGCCTGCAGCTGCCGGAGCTTGCAATTTCGTTTGGCCTGGGCGGCGGCGTTTATCTGCTCTGGCATGTGCTTTACCTGCGCAACATCCCGCTGCCAAACAGCGACAACATTCAAGTATGGGGACAGGAGAATTGATGCGGCGCCGTGCTGCCGGTTTGGTGCGCGGTGTGTGGCTGCCGGTGCTGGCTGCCGGGCTGCTGGCGGGCTGTGGCGGATATGGCGCACAGGCCACTGCGGGCGTGCCCGCAGGCACACAGGCGCAAGCCACCGGTGTGGCAGCTGCTTCAAGCGGGCAGCTGCCGGCCACGGCTGCCGCGCGCGCCGCTGATGAGCCAGTCAAGATCACCGGTGTAGCCCAAATCACATTTCCACTTTTTGAAAGCTACCTCGTGGAGCCGTTTGTGCTGCTGGAGGATGAAGCCGGCTTTGTGAGCCGCAATTTTGAGTTTGAGATGCCGCCGGAAAACCAAGTGGTTGGCCCGCTGCGTAAAACCAGTGATGGCCAATATCACTACACTTTGCATCTGCCGCAGCAGCCGGTGGGCACGCTGGTGGATGCCAACCACAGTGGCACGCCGCAAGTTATGGTGTTTGCAGTTGCGGTGCAGGCGAACTTGATCGGCGATCCGTTTTTGGACCGCTCTGAGTTTCGCGGCTGGTCCACCAGTTGGAGCTCGGCGCGCATTGACAGCGAGAACAAGGATGAAATCATTGGCGGTGCGCTGCTGGTCTGGGCGCCCGATGCTGCGCAAGAATTCCCGTCCGGCTTTGGCGCCGATGGATTGCTGTTCACAAGTGATGACCCCGTCGCACCGGTGCCGGCGGGCTACACAGTCATCGACCTGGAACTGCAGCCCTTCCGCTTTTACAAGGAAGCCAACCCGCAACTAACGCTATACGAAGGTGATGTGGCGGTTAAAGACTATAGTGCCATGTCTTACACGGAAGCCTTCGATGCCATGATTAAGAAAGTGCGCGTCGAATATCCGTTTACCGATGCAAAGGCGGTCGATTGGGATGCAATCTATGCCAGCCTTGCCCCGCGTGTGGTGGCTGCGCAGACGAATGCGGACCCGCTGGGTTTCTACCTCGCCATCCGCGACTTAACCTGGGCCATACCGGACGGGCACTTGGGTGCCAGCGGCGACGATGGCGGCCTCTTTATGGCTGAGGCGGGCAGTGGCGTGGGCCTCGGCCTGACGCAGCTCGATGACGGCCGCGTGATTGCGTCCTTTGTCACCGCACGCAGCGCGGCAGCGCGGGCTGGCATTTTGCGCGGCGCAGAAATTATTGAGTACGCAGGCAAGCCGGTTGCAGCGGCAGCGGCTGCAGTCATTCCGTGGTCCAGCCCGTTTTCCACACAGCACTCGCGCAGTCTGCAGCAGTTCCGGTACCTCACGCGCGGTGCGCTGGGTTCCAATGTGGCTGTGGTGTGGCGCAATCAGGGTGCCACCGAACCGCAGGCTGCGGTGCTGGTGCTGGGTGAAGAGCGCGAATCATTCAACGCGCTTTCTTTTTATGCGGGAATGGAGCGCGGTGTGGCGCCCGTTACTTACCGTGTGATTTCCGGCGCTGACCTGCCGGCGGGCGGTGTGCCGTTCAAGTCTGCGCAGACTGGTGCACTGATGGATGCGCGCCAAACCGGCCTCGGCTATATAAAAATATCTGACCTCTCCGATGACCTGAACCTGACGGTGCGTTTGTTTGCGCGCGCGGTGCAGTTCTTCACGGATGAAGAAGTGCCCGGCATCATCTTTGACATGCGCCAAAACGGCGGCGGCAGCCCGATGGGCTCCGGTTTGGCAGCCTACTTTACAAAAACCGAGGTTGAGCTGTCACGCAGCTATTACTACAGCGAGCGCACCGGCAAGTTTGAAACTTACGGGCCGCCTTCAACCATCGAGCCGGACGACAGCTTGTACTACCCGGGCAGATTGGTGGTGCTGGTGGGGCCCGCCTGCGCCAGTGCCTGCGAGGATGTGGCGTGGGTGCTGCGCCAGCTGCCGCAAACTTCTGTGCTCGGGCAGTACCCCAGCTCCGGCATGTATGGCGAGGTGGGCCGCGGCCAATACCTGCTGCCAGCGGGCATCTCCATGCAAATTCCAACCGGCATGGACCGCGATATGCAGGGTGAGATTGTGATTGAGGGCACGGGCGTTGTACCGGACTTAAAGGTGCCGGTGGATATGGTCAGCGTGCTTTCTGAAACTGATGCGGTGCTGGCCGGCGCGCTGGATGCGCTTACGCTGCTGCCGCGCTTGTGGCGTGCGGTTGATGCCAGCGCCATGCTGCTGACGCAAACTTTTCCAGAATCTGGCGAGTCCGGCGGAGCAAGGATATTGCTGCCGGGCGCTGCGCCAATCAGCATAAGTTCCGGAAAGCTGGGCAGCGCCTGGTGGCAGCAGCTGGCGGATGCACAGGCCAGCGCGGTGCTACGCGCCGGTGAATCGCAAGCTGTGGCGGTGCGGCTGCAAGACAGCGCCGACCAAGTGCTTTGGGCATACGGCTGGTGCGCGCCGGACGAAGCCACACTGGCAGCCAACTGGCAGCAAATTGCGGTGCGCTTCAATCTGGAGGGGCTGGAGGTTTCCGCAGCCAACTTGGCCACAGAGCAGCATGCGGTGGCGGACGGGATCTGCCGCGCAACTTTTGCTGCGCTGGGAGACTTTCCGGGCGGGGCGCACCAATTGTCCGTTGAAGTTAATTTTGCCGAGCCAATCCGGGCCGGGCAGCGCATACATGCTGCCGGCCTGCGCACCTACACCCACAATGTGAACGCCCCGCAGGGTTCAAACAACTAGTGCGCGCGGCGCATTCGGAGAACAATCGCAGCCATGTTTGACAAAATTTCGCGCGCTACGCTGGCGCTGCTGGGCGCCCTGTTTGTTGGCGCAGGTGTGTTTAGCGTTGGGTTTGTAACCGGCAGCCGCTACAACACGCTGCTGCCGGCCGTACTTCAGTCGGTGGCGCCGGTTCCCGCATCTGACGGCGTAGTGACGGTGGACAAGATCACTGTGGCGCCCGCGCAAGGCGCCACGCCGGAAGAACTGCAAACTGCCTTCAAGCCGTTTTGGGAAACATGGGAGCTGCTGCAGAAGAACTATGTAGACCGGCCGCTGGACACCACCACGCTTGTGAGCGGTGCCATCCAAGGCATGATGCGCGCCACCGGCGACCGCAATACCAGCTACATGACACCCGCCGAGCAATCTGTGATGCAGGGCGACATGTCCGGCGAACTGGAGGGCATTGGCGCGGAAGTGGATGGCAGCGGCGACCTGATGCGCATTGTGGCGCCGATGAAGGGATCGCCGGCGGAGGCTGCTGGCGTGCGCGCCGGCGACCTGATTTTGGAAGTGGACGGCGAAGACATGGCCGGGCTGGATGGCAGCACCGTCATCAGCAAGGTGCGCGGCAAGGCCGGCACCAAAGTAAAACTGTTGCTGCAGCGCGAGGGTGCTTCTGCGCCGGTGGAAGTGGAAATCACGCGCTACAAGATCACCATCCCGATGGTGGAGGGCAAGCTGCTCACAAGTGGCGTGGCCTATGTGGAGATTAACCAGTTTGGCAGCGATGTGGCAGTGGCGCTGCGCGAAAAACTTAAGCAGCTGCTGGCGCAAAATCCGCCCGGCCTGATTATTGATTTGCGCAATAACCCGGGCGGCTACCTGGATGGCGGCGTGGCGGTTGCCTCAGAGCTGGTGGCCGACAGCCCGGTGATGGTGGAGCGCCTCGGCGATGGCAGCGAGCAGGAGTATCCTGCGCAGCCCGGCGGGCTGGCAACCAAAATCAAGCTGGTAGTACTGATTAACGCCGGCAGTGCCAGCGCATCAGAAATTGTGGCGGGCGCAGTGCAAGACTACAAGCGCGGCTTGCTGGTGGGCGAGAAGTCCTACGGCAAGGGCACCGTGCAAACCTGGCTGGATCTTTCCGACGGCGGCGGCGCAGTGCGCATTACCTTTGCACGCTGGCTGACGCCCAAAAAGCGCTCAGTGGACCACAAGGGCTTGCTGCCAGATGTTTTGGTGCCTCTGACTGAGGCGGACCAGTCCGCAGGCTTAGATCCGCAGCTGGCGGCCGCAGAAGCTGTGCTGCTGCAGCCGTAAATCAGTCTTACGCAACGCAAATATTCCAGCGTGACACTCCGTTCTATGGGCGGTGAATTTACGAGCCGCGCAAATTTAGCACACGAGGACACAGCGCATGTTTTTTGACCCCTTGTATTTTGTTTTCGTCGGGCCGGCAATGTTGCTGGCAATGTATGCAAACAGTCGCGTGAAAGCAGCATTTGCACGCTGGCACCAGGTGGGCAACGTGCGCCGGCTGACCGGCGAGCAGGTGGCGCTGGCGCTGATCAAAAGCAGCGGGCTGCGCGAAGTGCGCCTTACGAGCGCTGCGCCGGACAACGACCATTACGATCCGCGCGACCGTTCGCTGGCGCTCTCGCCGGCGGTGGGCAATGCAGCCTCTGTGGCGGCGATGGCAGTGGCGGCGCATGAGATTGGCCACGCACTGCAAGACAGCGAAGCCTTTGCGCCGCTGCGCCTGCGCACGGCGCTGGTTCCGGTGTCCAACTACGGCAGCCAGCTTGGCACATATATGATTTTTGGCGGCATGCTGCTGGCTTCATTTGGCGGCAGTAGTTTGGGGCTGCCGGTGGCCTGGCTGGGCTTGGCGTTGTTTGCAGTGGGCAGCGTGGTTTCGCTGGTAACGCTGCCGGTGGAGTTTGATGCCAGCCGGCGGGCGCTGGTGGTGCTTGCCAACAGCGGCCTGATTGCAAACGATGAAGAACAAGCGGGAGTGAAGGCGGTGCTGAACGCGGCCGCGCTCACTTATGTGGCTGCAGCGGGAGCCGCAATTGCCACAGTAGCCTACTATGGATTTCGATTGATGCGCTTGTACGGCCGGCGCGAGTAGCCCGCGCCTGCCGCAGCACTTGGCGCCCGCAACTTGCGGGCGCTTTTATTTTGCGCCAGCACCTTGGTGGGGCAGGCGGGCCGGTAGTGGTTTGCGGGCGGGGCGGTGCCCCGCCTTCAGACGAGGGCGAGCAGCAGTGCGTGCTGTTCCACGCTCTGGCCGGCCTGCGCCCGAATGCGCTGCACCGTGCCGGCGCGCGGTGCGCGCAGCTCGTTTTGCATCTTCATTGATTCGAGCACAAGCAGCAAGTCGCCTTTTTCCACCGGCTGGCCGTCCGCCACCGGTACGCTGACCACCAAGCCCGGCATGGGTGCTTTGAGCAGGAACTCGCGCCCGGCAGCATCCGCCTGCAAGCCGCCGAGCTGCGCAAGGCGCTGCATGCGTTCGTCGGCCACGCTCACTGTGTAACGGTCGCCGCGGTGCAGCACCTGCCAGCCCTCCGCGTCGTACTCAATGTATGCCTCGTGCGATCCGCCATCCAGTAGCAGCGAGTACAACGGTTGGTGGCTTACAGATTCAAAATCAACTGCAAAGATCTCGCCGTCGACTGTGATCTGATGCGCGCTGTTGATCTCAATCTGGTACGTATTGCCGTTGACGGAGGTGGTGTATTTCATCGGTGCATGCGCTCCCAGCGCCCAACCCATTTCCAGTTGCTGGTGTCGCGCACGTTGTGCTGCTGGATGTGCGCCGTCTGCTGGCCCTGTTGGTGTGCCACCAGCGTGGCCAGAATGGCTGCGATGCGCGGGTTGGTGGGCGGCTTGTCCGCCACGTGGAAGTCCTCATCCAAAAAGCGCGTGGTGAACTTGCCGGCCATAAAGCGGTGGCTGTCGAGCAGCTTTTGGTGGAACGGAATTGTTGTCTTCACGCCGATCAGCCGGTAGTCTTCGAGAGCGCGGCGCATGCGCAGCAGCGCTTCGCCGCGCGATTCGCCATAACAAATTAATTTTGTGAGCAGCGAATCGTAATAGGGCGAGACGGTGTAGCCGGCATACACGCCGGTGTCCACGCGCACACCGGGGCCGGTGGGCAGGATGCTGGTGCTGATAGTGCCGATGGACGGCAGAAAACCGTTGTAAGGATCCTCGGAATTGATGCGGCACTCGATGGCATGGCCGGTCATGCGCACTTCAGATTGCTTGCGGCTGAGTTTGCGGCCGCGCGCAATGCGGATTTGTTCCTTAACAATGTCGATGCCCGTCACCAACTCAGTTACCGGATGCTCCACTTGCAGGCGCGTGTTCATTTCCAGAAAAAACAAGTTGCGGTCTTCGTCCATTAGGAACTCAACCGTGCCGGCATTGGCGTAGCCCACGGCACTGGCCACTTTGCAGGCCAGCGCGCCCATGCGCTGGCGCAGTTCTTCGTCGTCGCCCACAAACGGGGAGGGCGCTTCCTCCAGCAGCTTTTGGTGGCGGCGCTGAATGGAGCACTCACGCTCGCCGAGGTGAATGACGTTGCCCTCCATGTCGGCCAAAATTTGCACTTCAATGTGGCGCGCGTTTGGCAGCAGGCGCTCCAGATAAAGTGTGCCATCGCCAAAGGCGGCCAGCGCCTCCGAGTGCGCAGCGGCCAGTGCCGCCGGAAGCTCGGCTTGGCTTGCGGCACTGCGCATGCCTTTGCCGCCGCCGCCGGCTGCCGCTTTCACAAGCAGCGGGAATCCAACATCGGCAGCTGCAGCAATTAACTCCGCATCGCTCAGGTGTGCGCGCGCATCAGTGCCCGGCACAATTGGCACGCCGGCCGCGAGCGCAGCTGCGCGCGCGCGCGCCTTGTCGCCCATTACGGAGATGGCCCCGGGCGGCGGGCCGATGAAAGCCAGCCCCGCTGCCGCGCATGCGGATGCAAAATCTGCGCGCTCGGAAAGGAAACCGTAGCCGGGATGAATGGCGTCGGCGCCGGACTTGCGCGCTGCATCGAGAATTTTGTCGGCGCGTAAATATGACTCGCGCGCGGCGGACGGCCCAATGTAGTAAGCCTGGTCAGCGCGGTGCACATGCATCGCATTGCGATCCGCATCGGAGTAGACCGCAACCGTGGCAATGCCAAGCTCATGGCATGCGCGCAAAATGCGCACGGCAATCTCGCCGCGGTTGGCAATCAGAATCTTGTTAATCATTGGCGCGTTGGTAATTGGCGGGCGCGACTCGTGGTGCAGTTCAGATTGATCATTGCAAAATTAAATCCGGCGCCATTGCCTGCACAAGGTAGGCAGCATAGAGTGAGTACCCATATGAGTTGAAGTGCAATCCCTGATGATAGAGCATCTCGGTCTGGGCGTGTGCGCGCAGGTCGGCGGTTGGGTCCACAAAACGGATTTTAAGCTCTTGTGAAAGTTTTGCCAGCGTGGCCGCATTTCCCTGCTGTGCCTGCACCTCGCGCTCGTGGTCGGCGGCATCGTCGGCGCGCGCGGCCCAGATTACGCGGTCAGCCGCAATGTAGGCAATGGCAATTTGCGTGTCGGCGCGCACAGCCCGCACGGTTGTGGCAAAGTCGCGAATGGTTTGCAGTGCGCAAGCAGCGGCCGTTACATCCGCAGGCTGCTCGCGCTGCTTGTGCAGCAGGTTGGGTGTGTCGGCGCGCAGGCCCTCAAGCACGAACAAGCCCAGCCGGCCAAAAGTTTTTTCATAGACGGGGTTTTGCCACTTGACTGTGGCGGAAGCCGCCAGTGTGGCTGCGTTGCGCAGGCCGCGCTGCGCAAGGTGCTTGAGCTCGCTGCCCGGTGCGGAGGAAACCGCCGGGGCGTTGGGGTCGAATCGCCGCGTGTCGGCTGCCAAGCTCTCGGGACCGAAGTTGCAGCTGCCGGCATCATTGGCAGCGTAGTAGTTGGCAATGACCATGCGTGGTGCTACGCCGCCAGCTACCGCATCTACAAAGCGCTTGTACTGCAGAGCCCAGTGGTTGGTGCTCTGGCCGTGCATGCCCGCCGAGTAGATGCGCGCAGCTGGCAGCAGGCTGCGCATCACATCGGCAATCGTAATCTGTGATTCCTGCCCCTCGGTGAACGAATCGCCTATCAGTAAAATATCCACCGCTGGATTTTGCGCAAGATAGCCAACCGGGTTGCGATAGCCGTGCTCATCATAAAATCCGTCGACGGTTGGGGTCAGCGGATTGCCCCAGTAATTTCCGTCTGCGCCAAACACAACTTCGTTTTGCTTGTTGGCTGTCTTCCAGCGCCCGTAGCGTGCTTGCGCTTCAAGAGACATGGCCGACACCAGCTGCACGGGCAGCGCGGGCGCAAATTGAAACAGCAGGCGGTCAACCAGCAGCAGCACGGGCACGAGGATCAGCGCATTCATGCCCAGCAGGGCTGCGACACGCGGCAGGCGCAGGCTCACCGCCAGCAGCACTATGCCGGCGCAAATTACCAGCAGTTGCTGAACGCCAAGGCCGCTGCCGTCACCAACGCTTGCATAATCTGCAAGCGCTCCGACCGCAATCATCAGTGCGGCAAACCCAAGTGCGATGTAGCGGAAGAACGCCGCGAAGGCGGAGGCGGGTGCGCGCATGCGCTTTTCTTGCGCGGCAGCTGGCATGGCGCCGTGCCTAGAGGGGAATGTTGCCGTGTTTCTTGGCCGGGTTGGCGTCGCGCTTGTTGCCGAGGGCCTCAAGCGCGTTGATTAAACGCGGGCGCGTCTCGCGCGGCTCAATCACATCATCAAGATAGCCCCACGATGCGGCCACATACGGGTTGGCAAACGCGCTGCGGTACTCGTCCACCAGCTCGCGCTTGCGCGCCTCCGGGTCGGCCGCATCCGCCAGCTGCTGCCGGAAGATCACGTTGACGGCGCCCTCGGGCCCCATCACCGCAATTTCCGCCGAAGGCCACGCAAAGTTCACATCACCCCGGATGTGTTTGCTGCTCATCACATCGTAGGCGCCGCCATAAGCTTTGCGCGTGATCACCGTCAACTTGGGAACGGTGGCCTCGCAATAGGCGTACAGCAGCTTGGCGCCGTGGCGGATGATGCCCGCATGTTCCTGTGCCGTGCCCGGCAAAAATCCAGGCACATCCACAAAAGTAATCAGGGGCAGGTTGAAGCAGTCGCAGAAGCGCACAAAGCGCGCGGCTTTTTCTGATGCGTTGATGTTGAGCACGCCCGCCAGATGCGCGGGCTGGTTGGCAACGATGCCCACACTGTGTCCGCCCAGGCGTGCAAAGCCCACCACAATATTGGGCGCAAATAATTCATGCATCTCAAAAAAATCGCCATCGTCCATCACCAGCTTGATCACGTCGCGGATCTCGTACGGCTTGCTGGCGTTGGCCGGAATGATGTCGTCGAGTGCCGCCTCCATGCGCAGCGGATCATCGCTCGAAGCTTTTGCGGGCGGATCCTCCATGTTGTTCTGCGGCAGGTAGCTGAGCAGCATGCGCAGCATATACAGGCAGTCCGCCTCGGTCTCGGCTACGCGATGGCACACGCCGGAAATTTGCGCGTGCGTCATGGCGCCGCCCAGCTCTTCAAAAGTCACATCTTCCTGCGTGACGGCCTTCACCACATCGGGGCCGGTGACAAACATGTAGGAAGAGTTCTGCACCATCAAGATGAAGTCCGTGAGGGCGGGCGAGTACACAGCACCGCCGGCACACGGGCCCATGATGGCGCTTAGCTGCGGGATCACGCCGCTGGCGAGCGTATTGCGCAGGAAGATGTCGGCAAAGCCGCCCAGCGACACCACGCCTTCTTGAATGCGCGCTCCGCCGGAGTCATTCAAGCCGATTATGGGCGCACCCGTCTTGCGCGCCATGTCCATCACTTTGCAAATCTTGTCGGCATGCACGCGCGAGAGCGAGCCGCCCAAAACTGTGAAGTCCTGCGAGTAGACGTACACCAGCCGCCCGTCAATTGTGCCCCAGCCTGTGACAACGCTGTCGCCAAGTGTCTTGCGCTGGTCAAGGCCAAACTCACGCTCGCGGTGCGTGACGAACATGTCCAGCTCGCGAAAGGAACCCTTGTCGAGCAGCAGGTCCAAGCGTTCGCGCGCGGTCAGGCGGCCGCGTTTGTGTTGCTGCGCAATTTTGTCGGCGCCACCGCCCTGCAGTGCCTCTGCCCGCATGGCGCGGAGCTCTGCAATTTTTGGATCTTCAGTCATTGTATTAGGTAAGTCTGTTGGTTGTAGTGGGCGGAAAAAGTTCGCGGCCGCCGGAAAAATAAACTTTGTGCGGGGCGTGGAATGAGTATAACATCGCGCCGGGTCACACTGGTGTCGCTGTGTGGCAGCCTGCAAAATTGGCCAGCAGATCTGGCGGCAGTTCGCCGCAGCCGGTTGCGGTTAGTGGCGCGCGGCAGACGCAGCGTGTTTTTCCAGCACGGCTCCGAAAAACTCCTCTGTGCGATGGGCGATGGATGCCCAATCAAAACTGGTGGCCAGTATGCGGGCCCCTTGCGCCAGCGTGGCGCGCAATGCGGGATCGGCCTGCAGCGTGCGCACTGCGGCGGCGAGTGCAGCGGGATCATTGGGCGGCACAAGCTGCACGTTTACATTGTGTTGCAGTTCGGGCACCCGGGTGGCCGGGTTGGTTGTTATGGTTGGGCAGCCATTGGCAAGGCACGCCATCAAGGTGCCGCGCCGCAGTGAGGCGCCGTCCGCATACGGCTGGACCAGCATGTCGCAACTCTGCAAGGCGGCTACGGTGTCCGCTTCACTTAGGTAACCAGTACGCAATATCTGCCCGCCAACGCCAAGTGATTGCGCCAGCTGAAGCAGCTGTTGGTTGTGAGCGGCATCAGTTTTGTCGCTTGCGCCGGCGCTGCCGCCAATCAGCACGACGCGGGCATTCATGCCCGTTTGGCGCAGCAGCGCCAGCGTGCGCAGCACGGTCTCGCCACCCTTGCTGGTATTGAGAAAGCCGAAGTAACCAAGCAGGATCTCATCTGCCGCTACGCTGTGGGCCGCGCGCCACTGTGCCGGCGGGCAGGCTGCCGGCTGCAATAAGTTGCTGCCAATTGGAATTACCGCACTGCGCTGCAACTTGCTTGAGCCCGCAAGTTCAGCATGGTCGGCAATGTTGGTGGCAATTACGCCGGCTGCGCTGCTGGCAAGGCGCCGCAGCACCGCTGCGCGCAGCGCACCGGCTTTCGGAAACAGATATGGCGTGCGCAAATCATGAAATGTAGCCACCAGCGGCGGGCGCAGCCAGTGTGGCGCCAGATGAATGGGCAGGCGCATTGCACCGAATGCAGCAGCTTGGTATTGCAAATTGACAATGTCGAGGTCGGCGGTGCACTGGCGCACCCGCCACAGGTCCAGCCAGCCCCAATGCCGGGCAACGGGGTGCACTGTGTAAGGCGCGGAAAAGTGCTGCGTGGTCTGTGCGCTAAGTGTTGTGATCACGCGCACGGCATGACCACGGTCGGCCAGCGCGGTGGCCAGAATGCGGGTGAAGTCGGCGATGCCGCCATGCTGCGGCGGAAACTCGCCCGTGAGCAGGCCAATCTTCATGGCCGCGTTTTACAAATCGCGATCGACTATAAACTCCGCAATCGCCAGCAGCGAACCGGCTGCGCTGCAGTCGGGCAGGTCTTGCAGAGCAGCCTGGCCGCGGCGCGCAAAAACCCGCGCTTCGTTGAGCGAACTGCGGATTGCAGCCGAGTTGCACACCGCCGAAACCAGCCGGTCACTCTGCACGCGGTCAATTGCCGCGCCGCGCATCACCGCCTGTGCATCTGTGTCCTGCGGCCGCAGCTTTGCATAGTGCAGCAAGGGCAGTGTTATCAATCCGTGGCGCATGTCGCTGCCTGCAGTTTTTCCGGTGCGGTCGGCGCTGCCGGAAAAGTCCAGAACATCGTCCACAATCTGGAATGCTGTGCCGACTTCGCGGCCGTACGTGCGCAGCGCATTTAAATGAGCAGGCGTTGCGCCGCCCAGTTCGCCGCCTGCTTCGGCGGCAAGCACAAACAGCGAAGCGGTCTTGGCATAGATGCGGTTGTAGTAGTCTGCGCCCGGCACAGCCGCGCCATTTGGAAACTTCTGCTGGATTTCGCCGTTCACAATCACCATCAGTGTGTTTGCAAACAGCTCCATCACGCGCACGCTGCCGGCCTGCGCTGCAAAGCTGGCCGCTCTGGCAAAGAGATAGTCGCCGGTGAGCACTGTGGCGTCCGGCGACCAGTTGGCATTCAGCGTGGCAGCGCCGCGGCGCAGCAATGAGCCGTCAATCAGGTCGTCATGCACCAGCGTGGCCGTGTGCAGCATTTCCACCGCAGCGGCCAGCGCTACGGTGAGGTCGCTGTCGGTGCCGAAGATTTGGCCGGCCAGCAGCGCAAGCGCCGGCCGCAGGCGTTTGCCGCCCGCCGCCAGCAGCTGCTCGGTGGCAGCGGTGAGCGCCGCATGCTGGTCGTGCGCAACCTCGGACAAGCGCACGCTAACTGCATCGAGTCCACTTTGCACCGGGGACAAAATGTCCGCCAGTGAAACAGCCGCCAATGGCATAGCGCTTGAGGCTGCCATCGCTTACCAGCCAAACATTGCCGCAGCGTTGGCGGATGTTGCCGCAGCCACTTGCGCAATTTCCATTTTGCGTTCGGCCGCAATTGCGGCGGCCACTTCCGCAACCAGCGCCGGCTCGTTGCGCTGGCCGCGGCGCGATTGCGGCGCGAGGAATGGCGCATCGGTTTCAAGCAAGATGCGGCCCAGTGGCGCTGCGCCTACCAGCTGCCGCAAGGCGTGTGCTTTGGGGTAGGTCACTGGTGCTGTCACGCCAATGCTGAAGCCGAGTTCAAGCAGCGCATCCAGGTCTTGCTGGCTGCCGCTAAAGGAGTGGAAGACGCCAGCGCGGTGGGCAGCGGGCCACGCCGCCACAATTGCGCGGGCGTCGGCAAAAGCCTCGCGGCAGTGGATGATGACCGGCAGGCAGCGGGCAGCTGCCAAGCCAAGCTGCGCTTCAAACTTTTCGCGCTGCGCTGCGCGGTCCACCGCGTCACGATAATAATCGAGGCCAATTTCTCCAATAGCCACAACGCGCGGGTGGCCGGCGAGTAAATCAAGCTCGTGCAAAATTTCACCAAGGTATTTTACCTGTTCGTTGGGATGGATGCCAACCGCGGCGTACACGGCCGCATGCTGGCCCGCAAGCTGCACGGCACTCTGGCTGCTTTCCAGGCTGGTGCCGGGATTGAGCAGGCGGCCGACGCCCGCGGTGCCTGCCCGCTCGATGACTTGTTTGCGATCCGCATCGAATGCACCAAAATCCAAGTGGCAGTGCGTGTCACAGAGCACGGCCGCCGTCAGGCAAGGCCGGCAATTTGCAGGCCGGCCTGCAGCATGGGCTGCACGTTGAGCGCGTTGGTGGTCTCGCAGTACACGCGAATGATTGGCTCGGTGCCGGAAAAGCGAATGAGCAGCCAACTGCCGTCCTGCAGGCAGTATTTGTAGCCGTCGGTTTTGTCTATGCGCGCGACGGGCAGGCCGGCAATCTGGGCGGGCAGGGCGGCCGCCACACGCGCGCGGGTTTCGGAGCGGTGGGCGGGCGGAAAATCGCTGTCGATGCGGTCGTAAAAGTAGCGCGCACCCAGGCGCGCAAAAAGAGTCTCGAGCAGCTCGGACGGCTTTTGGCGCAGCCGGCACATCAGCTCCAGAATGAACAGGCCGGCCAAAATGCCATCGCGTTCGGGTACATGGTTGCGAAACGCGAAGCCGCCGGATTCTTCGCCACCCATCAGCGCGTTGGTGGCCGTCATTTTTGGCGCCACATACTTGAAGCCCACGCCGGTCTCATGCACCGGCACGCCGTACAGCTCGCCCAGGCGGTCGAGCATTGTGGTGGTGGACAGCGTGCGCACGATGGGTCCGCGTTCGCCGCGCACCTCCAGCATGTGGTACGCCAGCAGCGCGTACACGCGCAGCTGATTGATGAAGACGCCGTGCTCGTCGCCCACGCCAATGCGGTCGGCATCGCCGTCGGTAATGAGGCACACATCGGCGCCTTGCGCAACGGCTGCGCGCAAGCCCGCATCAATGTTGGGCGGGATGGGTTCCGGGCGCGACATTTCCGGGAAGACTGGGTTGCGCTGATTGTGCACCTCCAGCACGGTGGTGGTGCCGCCAGCCAGCAAACGCGCAAACCAGCCGGCGCCATTGCCCCACATCGAATCCACCATCACGCGCAGCCCGGCTTGCTTGATGGGCTCAAGATCGATCACATCCCGCAGGTGCAGAATGTAGGCGGGGGCTGCATCGAACTTTTGCACGCGGCCTGTGGCTGCCTGCGCGGGCTCGGCGGCTGCCGGAATGTTGGCTTCGATGCGCGCCAGCCCGGCTGGCGGCACTGCACCGCCGGTGTGGTCGCGCACTTTGAAGCCGTTGTCTTGCGGCGGGTTGTGTGATGCGGTGATGTTGATGGCCCCCACCGCCTGCTTCTCCAGCACGGCGTAGGCAATCACAGGCGTGGGCGTGGCGCCGTCCGTCAGCCACGCATTCAGGCCGTGCTCTGCCAGCACTTGCGCAGCAGTTGCCGCAAAATGTTCGGAGGCAAAGCGCTGGTCGTATCCCACCACCACCGCTTTGCCGGCGTGGCCGCACTCCAGCAGATAGCGGGCAAAGCCCTGCGTGCAGCGGCGCACATTTGCAAATGTATAGTCGGCGCCGATGCGCCCGCGCCAGCCATCGGTGCCAAACCGGATTGAGTCGTCAGCTTCCATAGTTGCGCGCGGCAGTTTGTGGTGTGCGGCTGAGGTTTAAAAGCGGACGGTGGTGAACTCTTGCAAGTCCGGCAGGCGCACACCAGACTGCAGTTTGGCGATATCGGAGTCCACCATGGAATGCATGAGCTCTTTGAAGCCAAGCTCCGGCTCCCAGCCCAGCAGGCGGCCGGCTTTGGCGGGATCACCCACCAGCAGGTCCACTTCCGCCGGGCGGTAAAAGCGCTGGTCCTGCACAACATAATCATTGTAATCAAGACCCGCGTGTGCAAAAGCAACCGCGCACATCTCGCGCACGCTGTGCGTGTTGCCGGTTGCAATCACAAAGTCCTGCGGGTCGCTTTGCTGCAGCATCAGCCACATGGCTTGCACATAATCCCCCGCAAAGCCCAGGTCGCGCTGGGCTTCAATGTTGCCCAGGCGCAGCTTGTCCAGCTGCCCCAGTTTAATTGCGGCCACGCCGAGGCTGATTTTGCGCTCCACAAATTCCAGGCCGCGGCGCGGCGAGCCGTGATTAAACAAAATGCCGGAGGTGGCGTGCATGCCGTAGCTCTCGCGGTAGTTAACTGTGATCCAGTGGCCGTACAACTTGGCAACGCCGTACGGGCTGCGCGGATAGAACGGCGTGCTTTCGCGCTGCGGCACTTCCTGAACCTTGCCGAACATCTCGCTCGAGGACGCCTGATAAAAACGCGTGCCCTTGTTGACGAGCCGGATGGCGTCCAGCATGCGCGTGACGCCAAGCGCGGTGGCTTCGCCCGTCAGCACCGGCTGCTGCCAGGACGTGGGCACAAATGACATGGCGGCCAGGTTGTACACCTCGTCGGGCGCAAACTCGCGCAGCACACCGATGAGCGAACCTTCATCCAGCAAATCGCCCTGCACCAGCGAGATGCGGTCTTGAATGGGCTCCAGGCGCTCCAGGTTGATGATGCTTGTGCGCCGCACCATTCCGACCACGGTGTAGTTCTTTTGGAGCAAAAACTCCGCAAGGTATGAGCCGTCTTGTCCGGTGATGCCGGTGATTAATGCAGTGGGCATAGTTGGCCTCTTGGGATGTTCTACTGTGTGGCGCTCACGGCGCTGGCTTGCAGCTGCTGGCGCTCATACTGAAGCAGCGTCTGCAGCGTTTGCGTCAGGCTGTAGCTTGGCTGCCAGCCGGTGAGCCCGGCAAATTTTCTGGTGTCCGGCAGCAGCCCGGCTCCGGCGGTGGGGCGGAACAGTTCTGGGTCGACCACCACCTCCACCTGCAGCCCGGTCAAGCGCAGCAGCTCGTCGAGCAGCTGTTGCACCGGGTAGCGGTTGCCGCTGGCAATGTTGTACGCTTCACCGGCTGCGCAGTGCTGCCACGCCAGATGGTAGGCGCGTGCCATGTCGCGCACATCCGTGAAGTCCTGCTGCATAGCCAAGTTGCCAACCAGCAGGCGCGCCGGCTGCAGGCCGGCTGCAATGCGCACCAGCTGGCGTGCAAATGAAGTGGCCACAAAGTCGCCCGTCTGCCGCGGCCCGATGTGGTTGAACGGGCGCAAGCGAATGACCTGCATCCCGTAGTGCACGAATGCCTGATGCGCCAGCCAGTCCTGCGCGGCTTTGCTTGTGCCGTAGGGAGTGTCCGGGCGTAGTTCGCGGTTTTCGTCGGTCAGCGGCTGGCCTGACGCCACGGAACCATAAACCTGCCCGGAGGTGATGACAACGATGCGCGGCTGCGGCTCTAGCAAACGCGCCGCTTCCAAAACATTGACCTGCGACTGCACGTTCCCCTGAAACCATGCCCACGGGTCACCCCAGCTGGCATGCACCGCAGCCTGCCCGGCAAGATGGTAAATTGCGGCGGGCCGGACGCGGCCAATGTACGCGCCAACCGCAGCGGCATCACACAAGTCAATGACCTCATATTTGACCGCCGCATTGAGGTCGGAGGGCATCTGCCCGGCCAAGCCACAGCCCCAGAGCTCAGCATCCGTGTTGGCGGCAAGGTACTCTGCAAGGTGGCTGCCGGAAAATCCGCTGGCACCCGTGATTAATGTGCGCATTTAGGTGGGCTGCAACTGTACATGGCACAAGGGCGCTGCCACGCGCGCGCATTATACCGTGCACCTGCTTGTTGACAGCGATTCTGTCGCCTCATATAATTGCATCGGTTAGAGCCACGCTCTATCTTGGCTGTTACACTTATCTGGCAGCGAGTCACACCAACAGGAACCGTCTCAATTGAAATCATCGTCAAGCCCATCTTCCGCCGAGGTTCAACCGGCCACGCCGCAAGCGCTGCAGCCAAAGATGGAACTACAAGGAAGGATCAAAAAGCTGGAGTTGTTTGGTGCGCTGGTGGACTTGGCCGATGGTCGCGAGGGACTGCTGCATCTTTCGCAGCTGGAGCGGGCTGCGCATGGGCGCTCGGGCGTGCCGCCCAAGATTGGTGATCCTGTCACGGTTTGGGTAAGCAAGGTGGATGCTGTGGGCGGCGCAGTATTTCTGACGCTGGACAAGCCTGTGGAAGTAGAGTGGCGTGATCTGGCGGAGGGCCAGGTGCGGCGCGGCAAGGTGGTGCGCGTGGAACAGTTTGGTGTGTTCTTGGATATTGGCGCGGAGAAGCCCGGCCTGATCCATGTGCGTGAGCTAACCGCCGACCGGGTGGAACATGCGAATGAAGTGGTGAAGGAAGGCGCTGAGCTGGAGGTAAAAGTGATTGGCGTGGATCGCAAGCGCCGGCGCCTGGACTTGAGCGTGCGCGCCTTGGAAGCTGAGATGATTCAAGCGGTTGCGACCGATGAGTTGCCGGCGGTTACCGCCATGGGTATGCTGCTAAGTGCTGCCATGGCCAATGCAGAGTCCGGATCCCGTGGCGGAAAGCGTGAACGGCGTGCAAAGAAGGGCGTGGACGCCGCCAGAGAGGACCTGCTGCAGCGCACTTTGGCCAAGCATCGTACTTAGCACCGCAACTGCGGCGAGTAAAAAAAAGAGGGGCGCCAGCGGCGCCCCTCTTTGCGTTTGTGCCCGCAGTTAGCGGCCGCTAATCGTCGTCATCGTCGTCATCTTCGTCGTCATCGTCGCCATAGAGGTCTTCAATCTCTTCGTCTTCCTCATCCAGATCCTCGACCGTCAGCTCGCCGTCGCCGCCAGCATCGGTTGCAGGTGTTTCTGGCTCCTCTTCATCTGTATCTAGGTCGTCCGGATCGGCCGGCTCTTCTTCATCTGGCTCGCCATCCTCCGGTTCCAGATCGTCATCTTCATCCTCGAGTTCATCCGCATCATCCTCGTCTTCTTCCGCAACCTCCAACTCCTCCTCGCCGTCAAAGTCTGTTACCGTGTTGGCGTCTTCTTCGGGCTCCGGGTCTTTGGCGGCCTTCTTTTTGCTGTTGACTGGAACCAGCCGCAGCTGCTGCATTGAGCGCTGGGCAAGTGCGGCCGGCATATGTTCGGCAATTTCCATTGAGAACTCCCCTAGGCGTTGTCCACTTTTTCCAGCATGCGATGGACTGACATGAGGAAAAGCAGAGTGATGATAATTGCAGACGCGACACAAAACGGACAGATTGCGCGCAGGATTGCAACTTCAACATAAGTCAGCCATCCCGAATACAGTGTCCCGATCAGCGTCACACCAAACGTGGCAAGGCGCGTATATTCTGAAAGTGCGGGGCGTGAGCGCTCCAGCAGCAACAGCGCAATAATGGCCGCGTACGCGCCCAGCCCCAATACAGCAATTGGCAGTCCGGAAATTGATGCGAAGGCACTGTTGTTTACCACTTCGCAATCACCAATTCCGCCACACGCTGCGTTCACCCCGCTGAGCTTTACCCAGGTCAAGTACGCAGCATCGAGCGCACCCAGGGCGGCCAGGCCGAGTGTGATCAAATGCAGCCGCAGCCCAGCTGCAGAGCCGCCGGCTTGCGCAACGCTGTCACTATGGGCCGCATCTGCGGTGAGTGCACGCACAGGGTTTACGTCCTCCGCCACAAAATTATCCGTCATCTAAAAATGCTAACCGGGGCCATTGGGCTGTTTAGTTAGGGAGCAGCCAAGCCTTTACGGGGTCCCCGGTGCGCACGGATTTTACACCAGCTGGAATAATCAGCAACGCATTTGCATTGGCCATTGCGCCGAGCATGTGCGATTCCTGTCCGCCACTCGTGCGTGCGCGCAGCTCGCCGCTGCGCTCATCAAGTTCCACGCGCGCGCGCACGTAAGTCTCGCGCCCGTCGGATTGAATGTCGGCAGCCATGCGCGCCATTACCGCCGGCCGCTCCCACTGTCCGCAGCCACTCATGTGCAGCAGTGCCGGCCGCGCAAATAATTCAAAAGCAATGATGGCCGAGACCGGGTTGCCCGGCAGCCCAAGGAACGGCACGCCGTTGTGCGCACCAAACAGCACCGGCTTGCCCGGGCGCATGTTCACCTGCCAAAACTCAACCCGCCCTGATTTTTCAAGAGTTTGGCGCACCACATCGAGATTGCCCATTGACACACCGGCGGACGACACAATTAGTTGGGCGCCTTGTTGCACTGCGGCTGCCAGGCTGTGTTCAACTGCGGCTATCGAGTCGGGCACAATGCCGAGGTCAATTGGTGTGCCGCCGGCTTCGTGGATGAGGGCAGCCAGCGTGTAGCTGTTGGAGTTGCGGATTTTTCCGGGGGCAAGCGCAGCGCCAAGCGGCACCAGCTCGTCTCCCGTGGACAGCACTGCCACGCGCACGCGGCTGGCCACCTCCACCTGTGCGATGCCCAACGCTGCGAGCAAGCCAACCGCAGATGCTGACAGCCGCACGCCCGCCTGCAGCACCGGGCTTCCGGCTGTTACATCACTGCCCGCGGCGCGGATAAATTGGCGGGGCTGCGCCGGCTGGGCGACGCGGATGCTGGGCGGGCATTGTTGTGCAGACTGCGGCTTGTCGGTGCCGGTCCATTCCACCGGGATGATGGCGTCCGCGCCCGCGGGCAGCAATGCGCCGGTGGTGATGCGCGCAGCCGTGCCCGCGCTGAGGGTTGACTTTGGTTCGTGCCCGGCACCAATGTCTTCGATTACTTGCAGGGTCACCGGTGCTGCGGAGCTGGCAGCCGCCACATCTGCTGCGCGCACTGCGTAGCCGTCCATGGCGGAGTTTGCAAACGGCGGCAGCGCATGTGGCGCATGCACCGGCTGCGCAAGAATGCGGCCGGCCGCATCTGCCAACCCCAAAGTTTCCGCCGCTACCGGCTGCAGGCGGGCGATGATGCGGCTGCGGGCTTCGGTTACGCTGAGCATCTGTTTAAGTCTTCCCGGGCTGTACGCGGTGCACTTCTGTTACGTTGGGCACCTGCTCAATGCCGGTCAGCACTTTGCGCAGCTGCGCAAGACTGGAGACGTCAATGGTCATCTGCATCAGCACCACATGCCCCTGGTCGGGCTGCATGTCGAACGCCTTGATGCTCACGTGCTCGTTGGCCACGCGCGTGGCAATGTCGCGCATCAGGCCGGCGCGGTCAAAAGCCATGATGCGCAGCGGCACGGGGTAGGAGCGGGCAGCTTCGCGGCCCCAGTTGCATGCCAGCAGCCGTTCGGGCTCGCGGGTTGCAAGCACATTGGGGCAGTCGCCGCGGTGAATTGAGATCCCGCGTGTGCGTGTGGTGTAGCCCACAATGTCATCCCCGGGCAGCGGGCTGCAGCAGCTTGCCAGGCGCGTGAGCAGGCCGCCGGTGCCCAGCACGCTTACCTCTGTGGTTTCAACTGGCGTGCCATGCCGCGCGCTGTCCGGCGGCGGCAGCAACTGCGCCTCTTCAGTTTGCCCGGCGCGCAGCTGGCGCACCACATGGTTGATTACCGTATGGCTGCTGAGGTCGTGGCAGCCGATTGCAGCGAGCAGGTCATCTGCTTTTTCAAAGTTGAACTCGGCAGCCAGTTCGTCCAGCCCTACGCCCGCGAGGTTGAGGCGCTTTAATTCATGCTCGAGCATGCGGCGCCCGGCCACTACATTGTTGTCGCGGTCCTGCAGCTTGAAGTAGGCGCGGATTTTTTCGCGGGCGCGGGCCGAGGCCACATAGCCGAGTTCGATGTTCAGCCAGTCGCGGCTTGGGCCGCCGCGCTTGGCAGTCAGAATTTCCACGCGCTCGCCGGTGTGCAGAGCGTAATTCAGCGGAACCAGCTTGCCATTTACCTTGGAGCCGCGGCAGCGTTCGCCAACTGACGTATGCACGTGATACGCAAAATCAATCGGCGTTGCGCCCGCTGGCAGGTCAATGATGTCGCCGCGCGGCGTAAAGATCAGCACGCGGTCCGGAAACAAGTCAGACTTGAGCGCATCCACAAACTCCGGACCGTCGGTTACAGCGCTGCGCCAGTCCATCATGGAGCGCAGCCACGCCACCCGCTGGTCAAAAGATTTATCCAGCTTGCGGCTGCCCTCCTTGTAGCGCCAGTGCGCGGCAATTCCCAGCTCGGCGTTTTGGTCCATCTCCCGCGTGCGGATTTGCACCTCAAGTGTTTTGCCGTCAGCGTACACCACGGCGGTATGCAGTGAGCGGTAAAAGTTGTCCTTCGGTGTGGCGATGTAGTCGTCAAATTCCCCCGGGATCGGTTTCCAGATTTGGTGTGCGAGCCCGAGCACCACATAACAATTGGCGATGGCCAGCTTCTCGCGGCGCTCGTGGGCCTTCTCGTCTTCGTCCGGTTCCGCGGCAGCGGAGTGCACCACCACGCGCAGTGCGCGCACATCAAAGACTTTCTCAAATGTCACTTCTTTGCGTTCCATCTTGCGCCAGATGGAATACAAGTGCTTGGGCCGCCCGGTAACATCCGCGCTGATGCCGTGCAGGTGCAGCTCGCGCTCCATGCGCTTCATAATTTCGTCCATCACGCGCTCGCGGTCGCCATGGCCCATTTGCAGCGCCGCAGCCAGCTCCTTGTAGCGCCCCGGGTTGGTGTGGCGCATGCCAAGGTCTTCCAGCTCCCACTTAAACTGCCAGATGCCCAGGCGGTTGGCCAGCGGCGCAAATATGTCGAGCGTCTCCTGGGCAATGCGCTCGCGCTTGGCGGCCGGCAGGTGCGCCAGCGTGCGCATGTTGTGCAGGCGGTCGGCCAGCTTGATGAGCATGATGCGCACATCGTCGCCCATTGCCAAAAATGTTTTGCGAATGGTGTCGGCGCGCTGCGCACTGATGGCGCCGGCCGAAGCCGGGGCGGGTTCGGGCGCGCCCGCCTTGTCCACGCGCGCCACCTGTTGCGTCAGCTTTGTCACGCCATCCACCAGGCGCGCAATTTCCGGGTTAAATTCGCGCTGCAGGTCAGCCACGGTTGCGCTGGTGTCCTCCACCACATCATGCAGCAGGGCGGCTGCAATCGCGGCCGCCGGCAGGTGAAGGCCCGCCAGAATTTCAGCCACCGCCATGCAATGCTGCAGGTAGGGATGCCCCGAGGCGCGCATCTGCCCGGAATGCTGGCGCGCCGCAAACGCATGGGCGCGCTCCACCAGCAGCCGGTCAGCTGGCGGGGTGGCAGCCGGCAGGCTGTTTACTAGTTTGGCGAGTTCCATGGATGTTGCTGCGGGCGCGCGGTCACGGCACGATACTTGCTCCTGTTAGCGTGGATGATTTTATACTGATTCAATATGACACTTGCTGGAAAGGGATTTTTTATTTGGCGGGTGGCAAATTGCGAGGGAGGCAACCCGGAGGCGATCGCTGCCAAGGCGGTGGCTGCCGGGCTTTCGCATGTGCTGCTCAAAATTGCAGATACGCGCTACCCGTTTGGCTTTGACCGCCAGAACCGGGATATTGTGGCGCCGGTGGTGGCTGCGCTGCACAATCGCGGCGTGCAGGCATGGGGCTGGCACTACGTAAAGGGCGACGATCCGACCGGCGAAGCACGCGTGGCGGTCGACCGTTCGCGGGCGCTCAACCTTGACGGCTACTGCATTGATGCCGAAGGCGAGTACAAGACTGCGGGCAAAGAGGCGGCGGCGCGTGCTTACATGAGCGACCTGCGCGCCGGGCTGCCAAACATGCTGATTGCCCTCAGCTCCTATCGCTACCCCTCTTATCACCGCGAGCTGCCGTGGGCGGCGTTTTTGGAAAAATGCGATCTGAACATGCCGCAGGTGTACTGGGAGCAATCGCATAATCCGGACCGGCAGCTGGAGCGCAGCGCGCGCGAGTTTGCCAACGTGCGCCTCGTGGGATACGAGCGGCCGGTGGTGCCCACTGGTGCAGCTTATGGTTCTGGCGGCTGGGTTGCAACTGCCGAAGATCAGGCGGTTTTTTACATGAAGGCGCGCGAGTTGGGCATGACAGCTGCAAACTCATATTCGTGGGATTGGGCAACCTCGGCTGGCAATCAGCACCTGTGGAATGCAGTCGCGCGTTTTGATTGGCAGGTTGCTGCGCAGCCGATAGCGCAGCCGATTCCGATCCCGCAGCCCGTGATCCAGCCGGTCGTGCAGCCGGTGGCGCCCGTGGTCCTACCGCAGCCGGTTGCGCAACCAGCGCCGCAGCCCGCACTCCCCAGCGTTTTGCTGCAGCAGTGGCTGGCAGCAGCCAACAGTGCAAACCTTGACGCACTCGTGGCGCTCTACCAACCCAACGCAGGCCACGTTTCTGCAAAGCGCATGATCTTTGGCGCGCCTGCCATCCGCCAGTGGTACCAACAGCTGCTGGGCGAGCTGCTGCCCGGCGGCCGCTTCACGGTTGTGGACGCACGCGGCAAGGACAACTCATGGGCATTTGAGTGGCGTTGGGAAAAGGCGGGCAGCACAGCGCAGACCGGCAAAGACACGCTGGGTTTGCGTGACGGCCGCATTCAATACCACTACACCAACTTCTCCAAACCCGGCGCAGCGCCGTAACGCTGCTGCGCCAGTTGCCGGCTGCTGCGGCCGGCCGCTTCCGCCGAGTTTAATTGCGCGCCAGTTTGCGCAGCACCGTTTGCAGGATGCCGCCGTTGCGGTAGTACTCGGCTTCCACCGGAGTATCGATGCGCGCGCGCACAGTGAACTCCGTGCGCCGCCCGTCCGCATGCCTTGCCACAACCTGCAGGTCCTGCCGCGGCTGCACAGCGCCCGCAATCCCAAGCACATCAAATTCTTCGTGGCCGGTCAGGCCCAGTGACTCCGCCGTGGCACCCGCGCTGTACACCAGCGGCAGCACGCCCATGCCCACCAGATTGCTGCGGTGGATGCGCTCAAATGATTCTGCCAGCACTGCGCGCACCCCTAACAAGTACGCACCTTTCGCGGCCCAGTCCCGGCTGGAGCCGCTGCCATACTCGCGTCCCACCAGCAGTATCAGCGCTGTTCCCGCCTGCTTATAGCGCATGGCCGCATCGTAGATCGACATTGTTTCGGCAGCGGGCTTGCCCGCCTCAAAGTAAAGTGTGTTGCCGCCCTCTGCGCCGCCCAGTAAAAGATTCTTGAGCCGGATGTTGGCGAAGGTGCCGCGGGTCATCACGCGGTCGTTGCCGCGCCGCGTGCCGTACTGGTTGAAGTCCGCCGGCTGCACGCCGGCTTCCAGCAGGTAGCGGCCCGCGGGCGACTCGCGCGCAATATTTCCGGCGGGTGAAATGTGGTCAGTGGTGATGCTGTCACCCAGCATTGCCAGCACACGCGCGCCGCGAATTTCCTTCAGCGCTGCCGGCTCCAACTGCAGGTTGTCAAAGAACGGCGGATTCTGAATGTATGTCGAATCGGTGCGCCACGGATACAGTGCGCCGCCACTGACCGGAATGGCGTTCCATTGGGGATTGCCGTCATACGCGTTGCCATACGAGCGCGTGAACATTTCCGGCTTGATGGAGGCGGCGATCGCATCGGCCACTTCGCGCTGCGACGGCCAGATATCGCTCAAGTACACCGGCTGTCCGTCAGTGCCAGTTCCGAGCGGATCCTGCGTCAGGTCAATGTCCGTGGTGCCGGCCAATGCATACGCCACCACCAGCGGCGGCGAAGCCAGATAGTTTGCCTTTACATGCGGATGCACACGGCCCTCAAAGTTGCGGTTGCCGGAAATGACGGCGGCGGCCACCAGATTGCCGTCGCCAATCGCCTTCACCACCGCTTCGGGCAGCGGCCCGCTGTTGCCGATGCATGTTGTGCAGCCATATGCCGCCACATTGAACCCAAGCTGCTCCAGGAACGGCAGCGTGCCCGACTCGCGCAGATACTCGGTCACCACCTTGGAGCCCGGCGCCAGGCTGGTTTTTACAAACGGCTTGACACGCAAGCCGCGCGCCACCGCCTTCTTGGCCAGCAAGCCGGCACCCAGCATCACGCTGGGGTTGCTGGTGTTGGTGCAGGAAGTGATGGCCGCAATCACAACTGCGCCGTGTCCTAAATTTTGGGGAGCTGCGGCACTGCTGCCGGCGTCAACCAGCGGCACGCTGCGGTTTGATTCGGCGGCAGCCAGCCCGAAGCCGCGCTCTTTGACGGGCGCCGTCAGCGCTGCGCGAAAGCTGCGCTGCACATCCGCCAGCGCCACGCGGTCTTGCGGGCGTTTGGGCCCGGCCAGCGAGGGCTCCACACTTGCGAGGTCCAGCGCCAGCGTGTCCGTAAACACCGGGTCCGGCGTGCTTGCGCTGCGGAACAGCGCCTGCTCTTTGGCGTAGCGCTCCAGCAAGCCGGCAGCAGCCGCGCGGCCGGTGCTGCGCAAATAACGCAGCGTCTCATCATCTGTTGGAAAGAAGCCGCATGTAGCGCCGTACTCCGGCGCCATGTTGGCAATTGTGGCGCGGTCGGGCAGCGGCATAGCGCCAAGTCCCGGCCCAAAAAATTCCACAAACTTGTCTACAACACCTTTGGCGCGCAGCATCTGCGTGATCGTCAACACCAGATCGGTGGCAGTGACGCCTTCGCGCAGCTGGCCCTGCAGTTTGAACCCAATCACCTGCGGCGTCACAATGTACAACGGCTGGCCGAGCATGACGGCCTCGGCTTCAATGCCGCCCACGCCCCAGCCCAGCACACCCAGCCCGTTAATCATGGTGGTGTGCGAGTCGGTGCCCACTAGCGTGTCCGGGAACAGCAGCGTTTTGTTTGTGCCACTTTCAGTTTTGCTCACCACGCCCTGCGCCAGATACTCCAGGTTCACCTGATGAATGATGGCAGTGGCGGGCGGAATGACACGCAGGTTATCGAAAGCCTGTGCGCCCCAACGTAAAAATTCGTAGCGTTCGCCGTTGCGCTGGAACTCCAGCTCGGAGTTGCGCAGCAGTGCCATCCCGTCTGCAAAGTGGTCCACCTGCACGGAGTGGTCAATCACCAGATCGACGGGCACAAGTGGGTTGATGCGCTGCGGGTCACCGCCCAGGCGGCGCATGGCGTCGCGCATGGCTGCCAGATCCACCACGCACGGCACGCCGGTAAAGTCTTGCATGATCACGCGCGCCGGCATAAAGGGCAGCTCGTTGGAAGCGGGTTGGCTGGCGTTCCACGCAGCCAGGCGTTCTACATCAGCTGGCTGCACGAGGTAGCCGTCGCAGTTGCGCAGCAATCCTTCCAGCAGCACGCGGATGGAAAATGGCAGATGCTGCACGCTGCCCAAGCCGCGCTTTTCCAGCGCGTCGAGGCGGAAGATGGTGTGTTCGCCCAGCTGGCTGCGCGCCCCAAACGGATCGGCCGAAGTTAGTGTCATAGTTGCCCTTTCAAGGATTTGCAGCTGAAGTTAGTGCAACCGGGATTGTAACAAAAGCGCCGCGGCAGCTAGAAGCCTGCAAGCGAACGCGGAGTTTAGATCTGGCGCTCCAGCTCGTCCGCTATGCAGCCGAGCACACGCTCTTTTAGCACCAGCCGCTCGACGGCGCTTGTGGCTGTCCGCGTTGCGGCCGCCGCAGTGTTGTAATCACTGCCCAGCATTTTTGCAAGCGGCTTAGCGGCGCGCGCGCCGCTGCCGCGAAACGCAGCCTGCAGTGTGGCTGTCCACTGGCGCTGGTCCTTAATGCGCCCCAGTTCTTGTATCAGCCAGCTGAGCGCCATCCAGTATGCGTAGTTTATTGTTAGCGGCTGCGCCACCCGCTGGTGGTGCGCTAAATGCGCGTGGCGCGACGCCGTAACGGCCGCCGTTAAGTAATGGCTGAGGCCCGGTGCAGCAGCGCGCTGTGGGCCAATTACCACCAGCCCGTTCAGTGCCGCAGCATACACGGACGGCCAGCGCAGGCGGCGGCGCAGCTCGTGCAATCCGCCTTCCAGATCGCGCAGGTTGAGCGCGCCACTTTCGAAGCGCACTTCAATCTCGCGCAACTCTTGCGCCAGAAACTGCGCCACCTTCATGCGGTCTTTTCGAGGCGCAGGCCACGCGAGGTCGGTTAACTCTGCGCGCATATTCGCCAGGCCCGGCACGTCGCGCGCGGCGCCGTGCTCGCTGTCTTCCGGCGCCAGCTTCAGGATTTGCAGCGCGGCTGCTATCCGCCCTGCGGCGTGCATGCGGTTGTCGTGAAACCAGGCCTGCACTTCCGCGGGGGCCTGCCATGCGGCTTGCGCGCGCAAATGCAGCGTGTGCCATGCATCAAATTCGCCCAGCGTGTCTTCCACTGTTTTGAAAACGATGCGCTGGCGCTCAATCACTGCGGCCGCTTCGCGCGAGAGAATTTTGCGATAGACGCGCCCCAAGCCTTGCAGCATGAAAGCCGGAGTCCGCAAACCTTCAAGGTAGCAGCGCACCGCCAAGTGGCGCCGCAATCCGCGCCCGGATTGTGTGCCGGCATGCAGCACAATCGCAGCAAAGCGCTGCATGTGCACCGCGAATGCGCCCGCACCCTGGCCGGCTGCCGCCAAGCCGCGCCAACTTGCAGCTGTGCCTTTGTTTTTCATAACAAATTATTTTGTTGGATGCAGGCCGTGCGGCTTGTGTTCAATCTGCCGCAGGTGCTGCTGGCGGCTGCGCGGCAGTGAAGTTTGCAATCGCGTTGAACTTGCGGGCTTCGGCTGACTGCAGATTGGATGCGCGCGGCGCTGTCGCCGCGCTACGGCACCCAGAGTTTGCTGTAGTCGCCGAGGTTGGTCTGCAGCGCGCGCGGCAAGTGTGTAGTGTGTCCAATCTCAGCGTAGCGGCCGATCATGCTGTCGACGATGCGCAGCGGCACATTCGTCAGGCGCACATGCTCCAGCACAATCGAGTGCTCCAGCTCGGAGTTGATAATTTCGCAGTTGTGATAAACAGAAGTGTACGGGCCGATGTAAGCATTTTCCAGGCGCGTGTTTTCGCCAATGATGGTGGGCCCGCGCACCACGCTGTTGATGATGGTGGCGCCGGCTTGCACAATCACGTGGTGGCCAAGCGTTGATTTATCGTCGACGGTTCCGGCATTGCCGGGTGCAAGCTCTTCCAGTACGCGGTTGTTGGCGCTCAGCATGTCCAGCGGTTTGCCGGTATCGATCCACCAGCCGGTGTGCACGTAGGGGTGCACGCGCTTGCCGGCGGTCACCAGCCACTGGATCGCATCCGTGATCTCAAGTTCGCCGCGCGCAGATGGCTTGATGGCTGCCACCGCCTCAAAAATATGCGCATCGAACATGTAGATGCCCACCAGCGCCAAATCAGAGCGGGGCACGGCTGGCTTTTCCACAAGTTGTTTGATGGAGCCATCCGGGTGCAGCTCCGCCACGCCAAAGTGCTGCGGGTTTGGCACGCGCGTCAGCACAATCTGGCTGTTCCACGGCGAGCTGGCAAACTGCTCGATCAGCGGACTGATGCCGCCTTGGATTACGTTGTCGCCAAGGAACATCACGAAGCGCTCGGCGCCAAGGAACGCGCGGGAAATTTGCACTGCGTGCGCCAAGCCGGCCGGCTTGTCCTGCTCGATGTACGTAATGTGCACACCCCAGCGGCTGCCATCGCCCACCGCTTCGCGCACCTCGGGGCCGGTTTCGCCAATCACAATGCCAATCTCGTTCACACCGGCATCGCGAATGGCGCGAATGACGCGAAAGAGCACGGGCTCGTTCGCAATTGGAATAAGCTGCTTGGCGCGCGTGTAGGTGAGCGGATAAAGCCGCGTGCCCTTGCCGCCGGAGAGGATGAGGCCCTTCATAAATGTGTTGGCCGGCTGGTGCGCGCCAGACAGGCTGCGCTGCGCGGCACGCTTTGGTTAGTAGGTGCGCTGGCCGCTGTCTTCAGCGTTGGCCAACACGGCGCCCAAAATATGAATGCGGCCCTTGTGCAGCAGCTCGCTGGCGCGCTCGGCGTCGTCGCGGCGGGTGTGCCCCGCGCTGAGCACAAGCAGGGTGCCGGCCAGCTTGGAGGCCAGCAGCACAGCATCGGTAACCACCAGCACTGGCGGCGCATCGAAGATAACGATCTCGGCCTGCTGCTGCATGGTCAGCAGCAGTGCTTCCATTTTGCGCGAGCCAAGCAGGTCGGCCGGATTGTCCGGCTGCGGCCCGGCCGGCAGCACTTTCAAGTTGGGCACATTTACATCGCACACCGGCAGCGCGCCGCCGTCGCGCAGCGTGCTGCTAAGCCCGCGGTCAGCAGCGAGTCCCCACAGCACATGCTGGCGCGGCCGGCGCAAATCACAATCCACCAGCAGCACGCTGCGATCGGATTGCGCCAGTGTCACGGCCAGATTTGCAGCGCACTCGCTTTTGGCGTCCGCGGTGGCTGCACATGGCGAGGTAATTAGCAGCGTGGGCAGGGCGCGTTCCAGCGCACTGAAGAGCAGGTTGGTGCGCAGCGCGCGGTAGGCTTCGGCCGCCGGGGAGCGCGGGTCGGCGAGCGTGATGATGGTGGCGGCCATGTTATCTGCCAGCCCGTGCGCTGCCGGAGACAGCGGGAATGGCACCCAGCACCGCCAGGTTCAGCTGGCGCTCCACGTCTGCACGCGTGCGCAGAATGCCCGCGTCCCAATATTCAAGAAAGAAGATCAGCACGCCGCCAAGCAGAATGCCTAGCACCGCGCCGGCTGCGGTATTCAGGCCGCGGCGCGGGTGATCGAGCACGTAGCGCGGGGCGTCCAGCAGCAGCGCGGTAACCCGGTCTTCCCGGCGCTGCTTTTGATTTTCGTCATTGCGCCACTGCACCAGCAGTTCGGCCCACTTGCGCGCAATGTCGTTGGCGGCATCGCCGTTCTCGTTGTCTACGGCAATAGTGATCAGAAAGCGCTGCGCCTCGGCGGCGATGCTTACATCGGCGCGCAGCGTTTCGGGCAGCATGTCCAGCTGCAAATCCTGAATGATGGCTGCGGCGCTGTTGTCTGTGTCGAGGAAGGCCACATAGGAGTCGAGCAGCAGCTTGGCGCTTTGCGCGAGGCCGAAGTCCGTGCGTGCAGGCTGCACCAGCACATTTACTGTGGCGCGGTAGACCGGATTTTGCACGGTGCTGAACACAAGTGCGCTGGCCGCCGTAAGGATCGCCAGCAGCACAATGATCCAGCCGCGCCGGCGCAGGATGCGGAAATATTCACCGAGTGGCATTATGCAATGTCGAGCGCAAAGTTTACCATGCAGGAATTACTGTCCGTTGCGGCGTGGAATCTGGCCGAGCACGGTGAGGCCCAGCTGTTCGGCATCGCTGCGCGTGCGCAGGTGCGGGTCCAGATAATGCGCGCCAAATGCGAGCAGCACGCCAACACCGAGGCCGGCCAGCACGCGCAACGGCAAAGCCAGCAGCACGGCCCAGCCCGGTGCGGCCAGCGCCACCACCGGCTCGTCCAATGCCAGCACTTGCGCCGGCACGCCGCCCAGCTGCGGAAAGACGTTTGCGTTTTGAGATTGCAGCACGCGGCTTACAGCCTGCGCCAATGCAGCTGTGTCTGCTTGCGAGGCTGTGCGCACATAGACGCTGAGCATACTGCGCGCATAATCGCTGGACAGCGCAGCCTGCACGGTGGGCGCATCCAGCAGCACGCCGTCTGGCTGCAGGTTTGCACTGACGGCACTTGCAAAGTCTCCGGTGCGCACCCAGTCTGCAAGGCCGGCCACCAGATACTCGGAAGAGAGCCAGCTGTAGTAGACGGGGTCAAAGTTGCCGGTTGGTGTGGCTGCGGGCGGCAGGCTGGCAGAAAAGCGCAGGGTGGCGGCATAGGCTGGCGCCGGCTGCGAATAAGTGACGAGGCCGATGCCGCTGACGACAAGCGCGGGCAGCAGCGCAGCCCACCACCAGCGCCGCAAAATTATTCCGTAGTCGCGCAAATCCATTTTTATGCCGGCGCGTGCTTGGCGATGAAGGCGCGCAAGCGCTCATCAAACACGCGCGCGTCGAATTGTAACGCGAAGCGCTGCAACGCGGCGGGCTCGTAGTCTTGCGGGCGCAAGCTGCGCAAGGCTGCTTCCAGCGCTTCCACTGTTTGCTCGTGGAAAAGGCAGCCAGTGCGCTGCGCATCAACGTAATCAAGTGCACCGCCGCCGGCGAAGGCCACCACCGGCCGGCCGCTGGCCAGCGCCTGCACGGGCGCGATGCCGAAGTCTTCCAAGCCCGGAAAGATAAATGCCCGGCAGCCCGCCAGCAGGGCAGGCAGCTCGGCTTGCGGTACGCGCCCGATGAACTTTACGGTTGGCCCGGCCATTGCCTGCAGGCGCTGCTGGTCACGCCCTGCGCCAGCCACCACTAACGGCAGCTGCAAGTTCGTACAGGCACGCACGGCCAAATCTATGCGCTTGTATGGCACCAGCCGTGACACCACCAAAAAATAATCTGCAGTTTCTGCGGCGGGTGCGAAGCGGGCGGTGTCCACTGGCGGATGGAGCACGCTGGATTCGCGCCCGTAGTGCAGCGCAATGCGCTGCTGCACAGCGCTGGAGATGGCGAGGAAGTGATCGACGCTGCGGGCGGCCGCGCGCTCGCGGCGTTGCAGCCACGGCAGCAGCAGGCGCAGCGCAGCCAGCATGGCGGCGGGGATCGGCTCGCGCGCCGCATAGTCCTCCAGGTTCCAGACATAGCGCGTGGGCGTCAGGCAGTAGCACAAGTGCACCGCGCCCGGCGGCTTGCGCACTTCCATGCAGAAGCCGCTTTTGTTGGAGAGAATTACGTTGTAGCCGGAAAGGTTGAGGCTGGCAAATGCCAGCGGGTAGAGCAGCAGATAAGGGCGGTGGTGGCGGTGAATGCCGGGCAGGCGGTTGGTGAAGGCGGTGCGAATGTTCCACTGCTGGTAAGGCGCAGGCATTAGTTGCGGCGCGTAGATGCTGGTGAAGACGGGTGCGGCGGGATGCAGAGCCTGCATGCGTTCGAGTACATCCTCGGCGCCGCCGCGCTGGTTCAGCCAGTCATGCACGATGGCGAGGCGCATGCGCGCCTACGCTGTGGCCGGCGCGGCCAACGCAGCCAGCGGCCGGAACGAGTGGCGGTGCACCACTGCCGCACCATGCGCGCGCAGCGCCAGCTGGTGCGCCCGCGTGCCGTAGCCCTTGTGCTTTGCAAAGCCATAGGCGGGATAGTGAGTGTCCAGCACTTTCATCATCTCGTCGCGCGCAACCTTGGCGATGATGGACGCAGCTGCAATTGAAAGCGACGCATGCTCGCCGTGGTTCATGCGCTGCTGCGGCAGCGCCACCAGCGCGCGCAGATCCACCGCGTCCACCAGCAAGTGGCGCGGCCGCGGGCGCAGCGCTGCAATCGCGCGCTGCATCGCCGCCCGCGTCGCCGGCAGAATTCCATCGCGGTCAATTTCCATGGGTCCGGCGCCGCCCACGCCCACGGCCAGCGCTGTGGCGCGGATCAGCACAGCAAGTTTTGCGCGCTGGCTGCTGCTTAACAGCTTGGAGTCCAGTACGCCTGCCAGCTGGCGGCGCAGGTCTTTGCGGTCGGCGGGCAGGATCACGGCTGCTGCCA
>OFRL01000107.1_pt1 | contig 45625 bp, 41 predicted proteins | sample 1543121 | NCBI WGS metagenome assembly OFRL01 (sample SAMN07774228, study PRJEB24372) | wastewater metagenome | isolation source: Lake Maggiore Cannobio | place: Italy: Cannobio | collected 2016-01
CGCACCAGCAGCTTGCCGCGCCCGGAGCCGTACGCAGCCGCAAGGCCCTCTTCCTTGTTGTTGGTGATGATGATGCCACCGGTCGGAAAATCCGGGCCCTTGATGAAGCGCATCAGGTCTTCCACCTGCACACTGGCCAGCTTGTCCCAGCGTTCCAGCATGAAGCAAAGCGCGTCAACAACCTCATTCAAGTTATGCGGCGGCACGGAGGTGGACATGCCCACCGCAATGCCGGTGCCGCCGTTGATGAGCAGGTTTGGAATGGCGGCCGGCAGCACCAGCGGCTCGGTCAGCGTATCGTCAAAATTCCCGGCGAAGTCGACTGTGTTCTTTTCAAGGTCCGCCAGCAGCGGGTCGCTGATTGCGTGCAGGCGCGCCTCGGTGTAGCGCATGGCCGCGGGTGCATCGCCGTCAATCGAACCAAAGTTTCCCTGCCCGTCCACCAGCAGGTAGCGCATCGAGAAGTCCTGGGCCATGCGCGCCATCGCGTCATACACGGCGCTGTCGCCATGCGGGTGATACTTGCCGAGCACCTCGCCCACAATGCGTGCCGATTTTTTGTAGGGTGTGCCCGGCCGTACGCGGATGTCATGCATCGCATACAAGATGCGCCGGTGCACTGGCTTGAGGCCGTCGCGCGCATCCGGCAGCGCCCGCGCCACAATCACGCTCATCGCATAAGAGAGGTACGCAGCCTGCATCTCGTCGTCGATGCTGATCTTTTTAACGAGGCCGATTTCCATTATTTAAATGCTGCCTGGGCGATAACAATTTCCGGCTGACGCCCGCCAAATTGGCGCGCTGCCGGCTTTACTTGGGCTTGGAACTGCGCTGCCGCCGGCCGCGCGCCCGGCCACGACTCGCTGGCTTTTTATCCTTGGCAGGCGCTGCAACAGCAGCCACTGGCCGGCGCGGCTTTGCGGGCTCAGACCAGATTGGCGGCAGCGGTTCCGGCTGCCAGTCTTCGAGCGGCATCTTGGGCGGGTCCACGCGCGGCGCACCGCGTTCGCCCCATGTGCGCGGGATCTCCGGGTCCCATTCGGCCACAGTGCCGGTAACCCTGGCGCCGGAGCCGCGCGCGGTTTCAGCAGGCGCGTCAGTGTAATCAAAATCTGAAACCAAGTCACGCCACAGCGGATGCCCCAGTTTGTCTTCAAGGTCCAGCAGCGACTGCTCTTCCATGGGCGTAACCAGCGAGCAAACAACCGCATCTGGCACCGCCTGCAATCGCGCCAGATAGGCGGGTTGGCGCGGCAGGTCAAAATTTACAAGGTGTGTGATGGCGGACGCGTCCAGCTCAGCCGGCAGTTGATCAGGCACAATCAATACCGGCAGCCGCCCATTTTGAAAGCTGCGCAGCATCTCGCCAGCCGCTGCCGCACTCGTATCAGATGCAAGGTAGCTGGCACGCACATTGCGTGTGCGCAGCTTGCGCGCAAACTGAACACCCATGTGGCCGCCCGGTGCAATCAACAGCAGGCGCGCTGCGTCCAGCTCCTTCAGCATGCGCAGCAACAGGCGCATCTTGAGCGGGCGCGGCACCGGCCAGGCACGCTGCGTGCTGCTGCCCGGGCCATCACCCGCCACTGGCAGCACCTCTGCGTCCGCGTGCAGGGTGCGCGCCAATGCCAGCACCGGGGCAACCGGCTCATCACAAAATAATGCCGTTTGCACACCAGCGCGCAGCTGCGCTAACACGCTGCGCAGTGCCGGCGCCACATCACTGCGCAGCAGCGCGTCCATCCCATCCACCACCAGCATGCGCAGCTGCAGCGCGGCCGGTAAAAGTTTCTCCAGCTGTGGCAGCTGGGCCGGCGCAACTATCAGCAGCGCACTATCCGCGCCCGCACCGTCCTCCTCCAAAATTGCAGCGCGCATCGAGTCGCCCGCCAGCACAAGCATCTGGCGGGCGTACATCTGCGCGCGGTGCACACTTGCGGCCACTACCACGGTTTGCAAGCCGGCCACCGGTTGCGCGGCATTGCGCTGCAATGCAGCCAGCAAGAACGCCTCGCTATGCCCGCTGCCCGGCCGGCCGGCCGCCAGCAGTGGCAGGCCTTGCAGCAAAACCGGCAATGCAGCCTGCTGCAGCGCAGTTGCCTGCCGGTAGCCGCGCACAGCCAGCCGCGCAAGCAAAGCAGAATCTAATCCAAATTGGGTAAACGACATCAGAGGGGAGGTGTGCGCTGCAAAAAATTATACCCGCGCTGCGCGCAATAAAAACACCCCGGCTGTTTGGCCGGGGTGTTTTTTACGGTTTGATGGCCGGAAATCAGACGGCAGCCAACGGCAAGTCATCTATCCCGGGAGGAGCCGCATCCACTCCTTCCAGTACAAGCTCACCCAGGAGCGGGTCAGGCGTTTCAATTTCGTCCAACTCTTCCACTGCCTCCGGCAGCTTCGGCAGGTTGGAGCCAAAGCCCGAGCCAGCCGGTATCAGCTTGCCAATGATCACGTTCTCCTTCAGGCCCGCCAGCGGATCTTCTTTCGCTTCCATCGCGGCGCCCGCCAGCACCTTGATGGTGTGCTGGAAGGACGAGGCCGACAGCCACGAGTTGGTTTCGAGCGAGCCCTTGGTGATGCCCAGCAGCATGGGCACAACGGTTGCCCCGGCTTTGCCTTCCGCCAGCAGCTGCTCGTTGCGCAGTTGCATTGCATAGCGGTCCATCAGTTCGCCCGGCACCAAGCCGCTGTCACCCGCGCGTACCACCTGCACCTTGCTCATCATCTTGCGAATGATGACTTCAAAGTGCTTGTCGTGAATGTTCTGGCCCTGCGAGCGGTAAACTTTTTGGATCTCTGAAAGCAGGTACAGCTCGCACGCGTTGCGCCCCAGAATGCGCAAGATGCGGTGCGGATTGAAAGAGCCCTCGGTCAGCCGGTCGCCCGCACTCACCTTTTGCCCGTTGGTTACCAGCAGGCGCGCAGCCGGCGGCAGTTCCACAATCGCTTCCTCATAGAGTTGGCGCGCAACCAGCAGCTTGTCTTTGGTGAGGCGCGCCTTGCCTTTGTTGATTGCCAGCATCTGGCTGTCACCGCGCGCTGCTAGCAGCTGCCCCTCCGAAATGTCCTCGCCGTCAGAAACCTTAAGTGACCAGTTGCCCGGCACTTCGTATTCGTCGACGATGGTCTGGTTGTTGATGATCTTGACGGTGCGCAGGTAACCATCGCCCTTCTCCAGCTCGATGGTGCCTTCAATCTCCGCAATTTCAGCTTCGCCCTTGGGCTGCTTGCGCGCCTCAAAAAGCTCTTCCACGCGCGGCAGGCCGCTTGTGATGTCGCCGCCCGCAGCCACACCACCGGTGTGGAAGGTGCGCAGCGTGAGCTGGGTGCCCGGCTCACCAATGGACTGTGCGGCAATGATGCCAACGGCAACTCCGATTTCCACCAGCGCACCGCGTCCCAGATCCCGGCCGTAGCACATGGCGCACAAACCAGTGGACGCAGCACAAGTAAGTGGTGAGCGCGCCAGCACCTCGTCAACTTGTGACAGGTCCAGCACCTTGGCCAGCTCGTCCGTAATCTCCTCGTTGCGCGAGGCGAGCACTTCCCCGGTTTTGGGATGCACTACATCACTCGCCACCCAACGCCCCTTGATGCGCTCAGAAAACTTCTGTCCAGCCACATCATTGCGGCGGCGCACGGGCGTGCCATCCTCGGTGCCGCAGTCGATTCTGTTGATGATCACATCCTGTGCAATGTCGCACAGGCGGCGCGTCAGATAGCCGGCATCAGCCGTGCGCAGCGCAGTGTCTGCGAGGCCTTTGCGTGAGCCGTGGGTGGAGATAAAGTACTCGAGCGCACGCAGGCCCTCCCGAAAGTTGGACCGAATGGGCAGCGGGATGATGCGCCCGGAAGGATCCGCCATCAAGCCGCGCATGCCAGCCAGCTGCGTGATGGGCGTAAAGCCGCCCTTGGTGGCGCCCGAAAGTGCCATCACGCTCAAGTTGCCGTTGGGGTCAAGGTGCTTGCGCACCTCTTGCTCAACCTTGACGCGCGCAGCCTGCCACAACTCCACGGTGCGGTCAGTGAGCTCTTGCTCGGTGAGCAAGCCACGCTTGTACTGGCGCCCGAGGTCAACCACTTCTTCCTCAGTGTCATCCACAATCTTCGCCTTCAGCGGCGGCACGGTGATATCGGACACCGCAATCGTCACACCTGAGCGCGTTGCATACTTGAAGCCGATGTTCTTGATTGCATCCACGACATCGGTGGTGCGCTCGGCACCCACCACTTGATAGCAGCGCGCAACCACGCGCTGCACGCTGGACTTGTCGAGCAGCTCATTCACAAAGTGCATCTCGTCCGGCAGCACCCGGTTGAAGAGCGCCCGGCCAACGGATGTATCAATGATTTCCGTGCGCGGCTGGGCATCCGCATAGCGCTGGTCTGTCTTCTCGTAGTAGTTATGGACCAGCAGCTTGATCTTGGCATGCAAGTGCACCTGGTCAAGCGCATAGGCCAAGCTCACCTCTTCCAGGTTGCCAAACATGCGGCCTTCGCCCTTCTTGCCGCCCACAATCATGGTCAGGTAATACACGCCCAGCACCATGTCTTTGGATGGCCCCACAATCGGCTCGCCGTCCGCCGGCTTGAGTAGATTTTTAGTGGACAGCATCAAACGGCGCGCCTCTTCCACGGACTTGGAGGAAAGCGGTACATGCACAGCCATCTGGTCGCCATCAAAATCCGCGTTGAACGCAGCGCACACCAGCGGATGAAGCAGCAGCGCTTTGCCCGGCACAACCACTGGCTCAAACGCTTGAATGCCGAGGCGGTGCAGCGTTGGCGCCCGGTTCAGCAGCACGGGGCGGTCCTTTGTCACTTCATCAACCACCTCGCGCACTTCGGGTGTGTCGCGATCCATCAGGCGCTTTGCACCCTTTACGTTGGAGCAAAAGTCGTATTGCACCAGCTTGGCAATGATGAATGGACGGAACAGCTCTTTCGCCATCACATATGGCAAGCCGCATTGGTGCAACTTGAGCTTGGGGCCCACCACAATCACCGAGCGCCCGGAGTAATCAACGCGCTTGCCCAGCAAGTTGCGGCGGAAGCGGCCCTTCTTGCCCTTCAGCATGTCACTCAATGACTTCAACTCACGGCGCCCGCGGCGGCTGAGCGCCTTGCCGCGCTGCGCGTTGTCCACCAGCGAGTCGACGGCTTCTTGGAGCATGCGCTTTTCATTGCGCACAATCACGTCCGGCGCACCAAGATCCAGCAGGCGCTTGAGCCGGTTATTGCGGTTGATAACGCGCCGGTAGAGATCGTTCAGGTCAGAGGTAGCAAAGCGGCCGCCATCGAGCTGCACCATCGGGCGCAGGTCGGGCGGAATTACGGGCAGCACGGTCAAGACCATCCACTCCGGCTTGTTGCCGGAACTGCGCAGCGCCTCAACCACCTTGATGCGCTTGGTGGCCTTCTTCTTCTTCTGCTTGCTCTTGGTGGTGCGCATCTCATGCCACAACTCTTTGGAAAGCTTGTTCAGGTCAAGCGTGGAGAGGATGTCGCGGAACGCCTCTGCACCCATGCCGGCCTTGAAAACCTGTCCCCACTTTTGCTTCAGCTCACGGTATTTTGGCTCCGGCAGAAACATCAACTGATGCATGCCCTGCAGTTCATCCCGGTCTGCCGCCACGCGCTTGCGCTGCTCGTCCACCAGCTCGTCGAGCTTGCCCTGCTGTAAATTAATTTCGAGCGCGGCCTCGGCTTTCGCAGCCTCCAAGTCCATCTTCAAGCCGGCAATCTTTTCATCGCGCTTGGCTTTCAGCGCACCTTCCACAACGTTGAGGTGTTCGCGCAGCGCAGCCTTAAGCGCAGTCTGGTGCTTTACCGCATAAGTTTCGCCCGCCGGAACAATCACGACGCCCGCGGTCTTCAGGCGCACAGCAGTGCGTGCCACATTGCCGCGCTCATCAGCCACCGTTTGCTGCAGCAGCTTGCCTTCACTCAGAAGCGGCTCAATGCGCTTGGTAAGATCAGCATCGTAGCGCTCGTTCACCACCTCAATGCGCTGCTTGGTGGCAGCAGTGCGCTTGTCACGGAACGCCTTGGCCACATCCATCTTGGCGTGGATCTCAGCGCGCAGCCGCTGATCCGCAATGCCAACTTCCTTGTCCAGCCGGTCGAGCGCCTTCTTGCGCGCATCCTCATCAACATTGGTGACAACATATTGCGCAAAATAAAGCACACGATCCAGGTTGCGGCGCGATACATCCAGCAGGATGCCCATGAAGGAGGGCACGCGGCGGGTGTACCAAACGTGCGCAACCGGCGCAGCCAGAATAATGTGGCCCATGCGCTCGCGGCGCACGGAAGCACGCGTAACTTCCACGCCGCACTTGTCGCACTTGATGCCTTTGTAGCGGATGTTTTTGTACTTGCCGCAATAGCACTGCCAGTCTTTCTGCGGGCCAAAAATAGCCTCGCAGAACAGCCCGTCTTTTTCAGGCCGCAGGCGGCGGTAGTTGATCGTCTCGGGCTTCGTAACCTCGCCATAAGACCATGACAAGATCTGCTCAGGCGAAGCGAGACGGATGCGGAGTGATCTCAGACCCTTTGCTTCCAAATGACCCTCCTAAAGTTGATTAATACAGTGATGCGGAAGTTTGGATTCGCATGCCCGCAAACCGGACACCTTAAACCCTCAACTGGTAAATAAGCGTAAAAAGGGCGCTCCAATTTTGCTGACTTGGAACGCCCATGAAACACTGCATTATTCAGTTGGAGCAGGATTGTAGGTCGAAAGTAGTGCGGTGTCAAGCAAAGTGAGGTTAATTCAATCACCGGCCCGGCGAGGCTACTAGCCAGCTTAAAGGCTGAAAAGTAGGCTACTGCACCGGCCGGCGGTGCCAATAATTGAGCATTCCACTAACGCTTGACGCTCCGCCGCCGCCCTACTAAAATAAGTTGGTTAGATTACATAACGCAGGAGCAAAAAATGGTTGCGAAGAAAATTATTGTTTGGGGTGGTTCCGGTGCCTTTGGTTTGGTGGCCGGTTTTGGCACAGTCTTTGCCTTGGGCACAACCGTGCAAAAATACGCCGTCGACCTGAATTTTGGCGTGCTGGATCTCGTGATAAACAATCTATTCTTTCTGTGCCTCGCCTACGCTGCGTTTGTTTGGATCTGGCTGGATTATTTCCTCGGTACCAAAATTCTGCCGGAGTAATTTCGGCGCGCGGGCGGGATTTATTGTTCCGTCCGCAGCTCCGCTAAGGCATAGGTAACGCTTTGGGCGGTTGCGCGCGCGTGCACCGCCAAGCCCACCAATCCGCCCGGTAGTGCGGGCACCCGCAGCAACAATTCATCATTCACGCGCACTTCCACACTCCCGGCGGCCGCTGCCAGCTGCACGCGGTTTGTGGCAGAGCCCCGGCGCACATGCGGCCACTGTTGCAGCTCCAGCCACACTGTGCGCTCACTGCCTGTTTGGCGAAACACTTCCACATAGCCATTGTTGTTCAGTAACACGTAGCTGCACGCTTTTTCAGAAACACAGTTGAATGCCACGCCATGCATTGCACCAGCCGCACCTGCCGTTTGCGCAGCATCCACTACCAGGGTCCACGCGCCCACGGCGCCTGCGCGCAACATCAAAGCCTGCGTACCGGCGTTAGGCAGCGCCAGCACAAGGCCGCCGTCCCCAAAGTTTGCAGTAACGCCGGCGTCGGTGATAATCTGCCAGTCACTTGCAGTGTTCCGTGCAAACTCTGTGCGCCACATCCGGTTGCGCAACTCACGCTGGTCGGCAGCGCCGGCGCGCAGCGCGGCTGCAGCGGCGGCAATCAATATTAATAATGCTGCAAAACCATAGCCAACTACCCGGCGGATCCAGCGCGGTGTTTCGGCTGCAAGCATCAACTGTATTTTAGCCAAGCAACGCTCGTGTTAACAAATCTGCTGCGCCGAAAAGCACTGAGCCACTTTCTGTTCATCTGCAGCGTTGCGCTGCTTTGCAGCGCATGTGATAGCGCAACGGCTGCCAATCCCACCGCTGCTGCCGTAGTGGCCACTGCAGTGCGCACGCAAACTGCGGTCCCCTCAGCAACGCCCACTTTCACGGCAACACTGGCGCCAACTTCCACCGCCACTCTAACCACTACGCCAACCGCAACGCCCACCGTTACGGCAACCGCCAGCCCCTGGCCAACGCCCGACGCCGACGCACGCAAACGCATTGCGCGCGTGCCCATCCTCATGTACCACCGCGTGGAGCCACTCCCGCCCAAAAGCGGTGCGCAGCGCACCGGGCTGACGGTGATTCCGCCGAACTTTCAAATTCAAATGGATTGGCTGCGCGAACGCGGCTTTGAGACTGTGAGCCTGTATGACATGCAGAATGCGCTGGCATTTGGCCAGCCGCTGCCGGCCAAGCCCATTGTGATTAGCTTTGATGATGGTTATCGCGGCGTGTACGACTTTGCATTTCCAGTGATGCGCGCACATGGCTACACCGGCACGCTCTTCTTACCCACAGAGCTGATCGACAAACAAGAGCCGGATTACATTAACTGGCAGATGGCCGAAGAGCTGGCACGGGCCGGCTGGAAGATCGAGCCGCACACCAAGTCACATGTGGAACTTCCGGGGCAGCCACACAACTATATTCTTTATCAAGCACTGGGTTCAATGGAAACAATTCGCGCGCACGTGGGTTATCAGCCGCGATACTTTTGCTATCCCGGAGGCGAGTACGATGCTGAGGTGATTGGCTTGCTGAAGGAAATCGGCTATTGGGGCGCGGTCACAACGCGCTTCGCAATTGACCATCAGCTTAAGGATGCGTACAAGTGGGGGCGCGTACGTGTTTCTGGCCAGGAAACACTGCGCGACTTCGCCCTCTACCTCGCGGAGCCCTTGCCCACCGCATCACCCACCCCCGCCCCTTAATCGCGCCTGCGGGCCACTCACCACGCGCCAAATGCGCTGGATAAATTTAATGGGGCAGGTTTTTTTGCCTTTTTCTGCATAGCACCAGCAGCGCCCGGCGCAAGTTGATAGCTTTTGCAAGCTGGCTGCCCCCGCCTGACAGCGATTGCCAGATCGCCGTGGGCATACTCGTGCGTTATGGACGAAGCTCAAAGGTCTTCCCGCCTCTCCGGGTTTTACGACCAAAGTTTGGCGCAGCGCGCCGCGGTTGTGGCCGAGTGGGCTGGGCTGTCGCCGGAAGCGCAGGCTGCGTTCGGCGGCCCGGATGCGCTTTCCACGGCACAAGCCGACCACATGATCGAAAATGTGGTGGGCGTTTTTTCGCTGCCGTTGGGCGTGGCTGCAAATTTTGTTGTGAATGGCCGCGATGTACTCGTACCAATGGCGGTCGAAGAACCATCCGTTGTTGCCGGTGCAAGTTTTATGGCGCGCCTTGCGCGCAACACCGGCGGCTTTCATGCCACGGCCAGTGCACCCGAGATGATCGGCCAGCTGCTGATCTTGGATGTGCCGCATGTGGAGCAGGCGCGCACAGCGCTGCTCGCAGCCAAAGCGCACATCTTGCAAACGGCCACAGCGGTGGATCCGGTGCTGGCGCGGCTGGGCGGCGGTGCGCGCGACCTTGAAGTGCGCGTGCTGGCCGAGTCGCCAATCGGGCAGCTGCTGGTGCTGCACCTTATCTACGACACGCGCGATGCGATGGGCGCAAACGCCGTCAACACTGCGCTCGAGACCATTGCCCCGCTGGTGGCCGAAATCAGCGGCGGGCGTGTGCACTTGCGCATTCTCTCCAACCTTGCGGACCGGCGGCTGGCCTCGGCCAGTGCCACCTTTCGGGCAGCCGACCTTGCGTTCGGAGAATTCAGCGGCGCACAGGTGCGCGATGGCGTGATCGCCGCATGGGCTTTCGCAGTGGCGGATCCTTATCGGGCAGCAACCCACAACAAGGGCATCATGAACGGCGTAGATGCGGTGGTGCTGGCCACCGGCAACGACTGGCGCGCAATTGAGGCCGGCGCGCACGCTTACGCAGCGCGCAGCGGGCGCTACACCAGCCTCTCCACTTGGGCCTGCGCTGCCAACGGCGACCTGACGGGCACACTGGAGATGCCGATGGCAGTTGGCATTGTGGGCGGCGCAACCCGCGCACATCCCACCGCGCGCGCTGCGCTGCAGGTACTGGGTGTCAGCAGCGCTGCGGAACTGGCGCAGATTATTGTGAGCGTGGGGCTGGCGCAAAATCTGGCCGCGCTGCGGGCGCTGGCCACCGAGGGTATTCAGCGCGGACACATGGGGCTGCATGCCCGCCAGGTTGCAATCGCTGCCGGTGCGCGCGCTGACCAGGTGGAAGCCGTGGCAAACCAGTTGGTGCGCGAGCGTGCCGTGCGCACGGACCGCGCGCTTGAAATACTCCAAGCCGGTTGATGAACCAGCCCATGCCAAACCAAACTGAAATCAAACCCATGCAGCCCGTGCTGCCGGTGGGCGTTGCCGGCTACGGCGCCTACGTTCCGCGTTACCGGCTGCCGGCAGCCGAAGTTGCACGCGTGTGGACCGGCAACACAGGCAACGGCCTCGCCATCACAGAAAAAGCGGTTGCCGGCCTCGACGAAGATGTGGTGACCATGAGCATTGAAGCCGCCCGCAATGCAATTGCGCGCGCCGGCATTGATCCGGTGGATATCCGCGCGGTGTGGGTTGGCTCCGAATCCCATCCATATGCGGTGAAGCCCACGGCCACAATTGTGGCCGAGGCAATTGGCGCAGTGCCCCACACCCAGGCCGCGGACTGGCAGTTTGCGTGCAAGGCTGGCACAGAGGCAATCCAAGCCGGCATCGGCTTGGTCGGCTCGGGCATGGCGCGCTATGTGGTTGCAATTGGGATGGATACAGCGCAAGGCCGGCCGGGCGATGCGCTTGAGTACACCGCGGGCGCGGGCGGCGCTGCCATCCTGCTGGGGCCGGCTGCTGAGTCACTGGCAGTGATTGAGGGCTCGCACTCGGTGGTGACCGACACACCGGACTTCTGGCGCCGCCAGCACGAGCGCTACCCCGAACACGGCCAGCGCTTCACCGGCGAGCCAGCTTACTTCCGGCATGTCACAACTGCGGCCAGTGAACTGATGCAAGGGCTGGGCACAAGCGCCAATGATTATGCACATGTGGTCTTTCATCAACCCAACGCAAAATTTCCGCAGCGCGCCGGGCAACTGCTTGGCTTCAAACCCGAACAACTGGCTGCCGGCTTGCTGGCTCCCTTCATCGGCAACACTTACGCCGGCTCTGCGCTGCTTGGCCTCACAGCTGTCTTTGACCAGGCGGCTGCGGGAGAGCGCGTGCTGTTGGTTTCATTTGGCTCAGGCGCCGGCTCGGACGCCATCTCGTTCCGCGTTACCGCCCGCATGCAAGCGCAGCGCGATTTGGCACCCAGCACCGCCACCTACATTGCACGGCGCACGCAGATCGATTACGCGCTGTACGCGCGCTATCGCGGCAAGCTGGCGCTGCAGTAACGCTGCCCTGACAATGCGCGACGTTTTTATTTTGGGGAGCGGCCAAACTGCGGTGGGCGAACACTGGGACCTTTCGCTGCGCCAGCTGGCGCGCGCAGCCGTAAGCGCTGCGCTGAATGCAGCCCGTCCCGCCCGCCCGCAAGCTTTATTTGTGGGCAACATGCTCGCCGGCCAGCTCAGCGGCCAGCAGCAGCTGGGCGCGCTGCTGGCAGATTATTGCGGCCTGCGCGGCATTGAAGCAATTACAGTGGAGGCTGCCGGCGCGTCAGGCGGTGCCGCCCTGCGCCAGGCTTACCTTGCCGTGGCCAGCGGCGCAGTGGACAGCGCGCTGGTGCTGGGCGTGGAGAAGCTGACCGACAAGGTGGGTTCCAGTGTGGCAGCGGCGCTGGGCAGCGCCGCCGATGCGGACTGGGAAGCGGCACACGGCGCTACCCAGCCGGCGCTCGCCGCGCTCATGATGCAGCGCTACATGCACGAGCAGCATTTGTCACAGCAGCAATTTGCGGGCTTCTCGGTCAACGCCCACAGCAACGGGCGCACCAACCCCAACGCCATGTTCCGCAACAACTTAAAAGCTGAGAGCTTCGGCAGTGCGCCCATGGTGGCAGAGCCCGTGAACATGTTTGACACCGCGCCCGAAGCCGACGGCGCAGCCGCGCTTGTGCTGGGCGCGGCCCACATGCTGGCTCCCGCTGCAGCGCGCATTCGCGTGGCAGCGTCTGCGCTCTGCACCGATGCGTTTGCGCTGGCAGACCGCGCCGACGTGCTGCAGCTGCGCGCCGCGCAGCAGTCTGTGCAGCAGGCGCACGCACAAGCCGGCTGCGGCGCAGCAGACATTGACCTGTTTGAACTGCACGATGGTTTTACCATTTTGGCAGCGCTGGCGCTTGAGGCGGCCGGATACGCGCAGCCCGGCAGCGGCTGGCAGCTGGCCCACGCCGGCAAAATTGGGCTGCAGGGCGAAATCCCCATCTCCACTTTTGGCGGCTTGAAGGCGCGCGGCAACCCGGGCGGCGCCACCGGCGTTTATCAGGCGGTTGAGGTTGAGCAGCAACTGCGCGGCACCGCCGGCGCCAACCAAGTGCAGCGCGCGCGGCGCGGCATGCTGCAGGGCCTGGGCGGCAGCGGCGCCACTGCCGTCACGCACATCTTTGAATGCTTGAATTAAAACTGGCGCGGCATAACAGCTGCGCGCCAAACTAACCACAGGAGATCCAATCATGGAAGTATCCCGAAACTGGCGCCTGCAGTCCCAGCGCTACCGCATGGAAGGCTTGCGCTGTGAGCAGTGCGGCACTGTGGTGTTCCCCGCGCGCGCGCATTGCCCGCAATGCGCCGGCGAGTCTTTTGCAGCGCAAGCGCTGCGCGGCCTTGGCGAGGTGTACTCCTTCACGCATGTGCACGACGCCCCGGCTGGCTTTGAAAGCGCTGCGCCATTTTTCCTGGCGCTGGTGCGATTGGACGAAGGCCCGCTGGTCACTGCGCAGCTCACAGATGTGGAGCGCGAAGCTGTGCACATCGGCATGCCGGTGGAGATGGTGACGCGCAAGCTGCGTGAAGACGGCGAGCGCGGCATGCTAGTCTACGGCTACAAGTTTCGGCCGCTGCTGCGCGAGCGCCTGCCAGACAAAGCAGCTGCGCTGCCCGCCCGCGTGCGTGTGCCGGTAGACGCGGCAGTTGCGGCCTAGCTGCGCAGCCTGCAAGCACCCAACCCCAAAAATAAAAGCGGGCCACACAAAGCAAATGTGCGGCCCGCTTTTGATTCTGCAGCGCAATCTGCGCTGCGGCACCCCTGGTGTTACACCTAATTGACGCGGAGGTTTGCGTCGCAGAAATATTGCGGGCGCACTGCAGCGGATGCCTGCAGCCGCAACCAGTTTAGAAAAGATCCAGCTGCTGGTCTGTACTTGCAGCCGGGTGGGCAGCAGCGCGCCGGGCGGATGGCGCAGCCCGTGCAATCAGCTCGGGCAGTTTGCCAAAGTCTTCCAGCAGCTGCGGCCGGATCTTGGGCTGGTGCAGCGCAGCCGCCGGATGAAACATAGGCACCACCAGCCGCCCGCCGAACTCGCGCGCCTGCCCGTGAATGGCGGAGATGCGTTCAACTGGAAACCAGCGCGCCATCGACACCCGCCCCAGCGTCACAATCACGCGCGGGTCAACCAGTTCAATCTGGCGCTCAAGATAGCCGGCGCACGCCGCAACCTCCGCCGGCTGCGGATCGCGGTTTTCCGGCGGGCGGCACTTGACGACGTTTGTTATGTAAACCTGCGCGCGCTGCAAGCCGCCGGCAGCGAGCAGCTCATCCAGAAATTTTCCGGACGCACCCACAAACGGCCGGCCTTGCTCGTCTTCGTTGCGGCCCGGTCCTTCGCCAATCAGCATCACCGGCGCCGGCGCCGGCCCTTCGCCCGGCACGGAAAGTTTGCGCGTTTGCGCCAGCGTGCATAGCACGCACACGCGCACCTGCGCCTCCAGGGTTGCGCGCTCAGTTGCGCTGGTGCTCACGGCAGTGCCGGCGGGGCGCGGTGATTACGCCTCCGATGCAGGCAGCTGCTTGCACTGCGGGCAGCTGCTGCAAGCGGGCTGGACTGCACCAAGGGCCTGCCCATCAATCGAAGAGCGCAAGGTTGGCGTTCACCCATTTCCATAATTTTTCAACGCCGTCTTGCGGCGCCACTTTTGGAGCCCACTGCAGCTCTTGCGCGGCTTTGCGAATGTCACTGACATAAATCGGCTGGTCGCCGGGGCGCCACTCGCCGTACTGCACTTGCAGCGCGCGGCCGGCCAGGCGCGTTAGCAGCGGCTCCACATCCTTCCAAATGGAAAGCGTGAAGCGCGGCCCGCCGCCAATGTTGAAGACGCGGCCCTTCACGCGTGCGGGTTCGGCCAGCGCGCAGTCGTATGCGTCCAGCAGGTCATCAATCCAAAGCATGTCGCGCACCTGCTTGCCATTGCCGTAGATGTTGATGGGTAGATGCTTGGCAGCCGCGATAACAAAGTGCGCCAACCAGCCTTGGTCTTCAACCCCAAACTGGCGCAGCCCGTAAATGCAAGACTGGCGAAAGACCACAGTTGGCAGGTCGTAGATGCGCGCGTAGTCGCGCGTGTACTGGTCGCCCGCGCCCTTGGAGCAGCCATAGGGCGAATGAAAGTCGAGCGCCTGGGTCTCCGGCAGGCCCTCCGGCAGCGCTGCGTATGCGTAGCGCATGTCGCCCTCCAGCACTTCCACATTTTCCATGCCGCCGTACACCTTGTTGGTGGAGGCGTACAGCACCAGCGGCTTGTGGCCGTGATGACGCGCAGCCTCAAGCACATTGAAGCTGCCCAGCGCGTTCACCTCAAAGTCTGCGCGCGGGTCACGCACGGAAGTGGTGACGGCCACTTGCGCGGCCAGATGAAAGATGGCGGCCTGCCCGCCCGCCGCAGCCCGCAGCGCGTCCGCATCGCGCACATCTGCTTCAATGAAGCGCAGGTCCGTGCCGGCGCGCGCATGCGCCTGCAGCCAGCGCAAGTTGGCGGCCGCACCTTTGCGCGAAAGGTTGTCCAGCAGCGTCACGCGGTGGCCGGCCGTCAGCAGGCGCGCGGCATAGTTGCAGCCAATAAATCCGGCGCCGCCGGTGATGAGCACGTTCGTCATGGATGTACCTCGCATATGGACGACGGCACGCTGCCAAGACTGCTGGCCGTCATCAGCAGTGCGTCTTCATGGTTGTCTGTGTAATAGTTTTTGCGGCGCCCCACCAGCACAAAGCCAAAACGCGCGTAGAGATGCTGTGCCACCATGTTGCTTTCGCGCACCTCCAGCGTGGCACTGCAGCCGCCGTGCGCATGCGCATCAGTCAGCATGGCCTGCAGCAGCAGCTTGCCCAGGCCGCGGTTGCGCTGCTGCGGGTCCACCGCCAGCGTGGCAATGTGCGCCTCGCCCACCACCAGCCAATAACCGGCGCTGCCCCACAGTGCGTGCGGCTCTGCCAGCGGCCGCAGCACAAAAAAGTGCGCCGCCGGATTGGCTTTGAGCTGCGCCTCAAAAGCCTGGCGCGGCCACGGCAGCGTGAACGCAGCGGCATCCAGCGCCGTCACCTGCGCCACATCCCCCGCGCCCATGGGCGTGATAGCAACCGATGGCAGCGGCTGCGCAGCCATGCAAACCTAGGCACCCAGTGGCGCTTGCATGTACACCGGCTCCAGCGTGGCGGCATCTGCCACGTGGCCGGCGCTTAGGCGCATGCGTGCCAGCTCGGCCAGGCACGCTGCGCGCCGCAGCGCCTGGCTGGGCGTGCACACCCATTCGCGCCCCTCAAGCTGCGCGCGCACATCACGCTCAATTTCGCCGCACAGCCAATGTCCGTCTGGCAGGTTCTCCAGTACGTCCACCCAGTTGGTCAGCACGGGCGCGCCATTGGGCTCCCAGCTGCCGGCGCGGAACTCATATTCACCCACCACAATGCGCCCGCGCCCGGCACGCACCACCGCCAGCAAAATGTGGTGTGATGGCGGCTGCGCGTGCGCGATGATGTCCAGCGTGGGCACGCCGATGAGGGGCAGCTCCTGCGCCAGCGCCAGCCCTTTGGCAAATGCCAGCCCGATGCGCAAACCTGTGTATGAGCCCGGCCCGATGGCAACCGCCACCGCCGAAAGATCCGCCGCCGTCAGGCCCGCGCTTTGCAGCATGCGCGCCGCCATTGGCGCAAGCTCCGCAGTGTGATGATTGGCGCTGCGCCAGCTGTGCTCGGCCAGCACCTGGGTGGCGCTGGCCAGTGCCACGCTAATCTGCTCCGATGCAGTGTCAATTGCGAGCAGCATGCCAGCCTCAGGCCCGCATCAGCTCGCGATAATCTGCCAGCAATTGCGCACCGCGAACACCGCCCGCATGCAGGCGCAGGCTGCGCTTGTCTTCATCAATCGGGCGCAGTGCCGCCCACACGCCGTCTTCCGGCAGCCACGGGCGCACGTTCTCGGGCCACTCAATCATCAGGGCCACCCCGGCTTCATAGCGCTCCGTCAATCCCACGCTTTCAGCATCCTGCGGGCCGCGCAGCCGGTAACAATCCAGGTGGTGCAGCTGTGCGCCATCTGCGCGATGGTACTCATGCGCCAAAATGTAGGTGGGGCTGGTGGCATTTTCCAGCGCGCCCCAGCCGCGTGCCACGCCCGCGGCAAACACAGTTTTGCCTGCGCCCAGTTCACCGCTGAGGCAAAGCAAATCTCCGGAGCGCAGCAGCTGGCCCATGCGCACACCAAAACGCTCGGTTTGTTCGGGGCTGTGGCTGATAACTTCAACTGCATCAGCATTCAGAATTGTCATGCGCCGCGATTATAATCTCTGCATGCATTGCAATGGAAACTTGATGCTGTGGCGGCTGCCGCGCTGATGCGCGTGTTGGTGATGTCTGATATTCACGCCAACCTGCCCGCACTGCAAGCTGTGCTGGCGGACGCACAGGACGCATACGATACGGTGTGGTGCCTGGGCGACGTGGTGGGCTACGGCCCCAACCCCAACGAGTGCGCGGACACAGTGCGTGCGCTGCCCAACCTCACTTGCCTGCGCGGCAACCACGATGTGGCTGCCCTCGGCAGCAGCCAGATCGATGACTTCAACCAGTACGCCAAGACTGCCGCACTTTGGACCCGCACCAAACTTTCTGCTGCTACGCGCGAATTTCTTGCGGGGCTCAACTCGCGCGAGGCGCGCGGTGACTTCACACTAGTGCACGCCAGCCCCCGCGCAGAAGTGTGGGAGTACATCGACACCGTAGACGTGGCGCACGATAATTTTCCGATGTTCAGCACGCCTTACTGCCTGTTTGGCCACACGCACAGGGCCACGAGCTACGTACTGGATGATGCCGGCGGCTGCACGGAAAAATTGCCGGAATACCGTCAGGCACTGCCGCTTGCCGGCCAGCGCCGGCTGCTAAACCCCGGCAGCGTGGGCCAGCCGCGCGACCGCAACCCAAAAGCAGCCTACGCGCTGCTGGATGATGCAGCCGGCAGCTGGGAGGCGCGCCGCGTGGCGTACCCGATTGCTGACACGCAGCAGCAAATGCGCGCCGCGCAGCTGCCAGCCCTGCTGATTGAGCGCCTCGACGCCGGCCGCTAGCCGCCATGTTTGCATCCGTCATTAGGCATAGCCGCGGCGTCATCAGCGCTGCCCTGCTGCTGGCTGCGTGCGGCGGCCGGCCATCTGAAGCAATCATCACCGGCGAAATCGGCGGCATGGCAGCCGGCGCCCCGGTAGTGCGCATGGACTCCACAGAGAAGCTTGCAGCCCCGGACGCCGCTGCCATGGCGGTTGACCCTGCCGCAGCAAGCGCGCAGTTTGCAGACCGGCTTGTAACCTATAACGCGTCGATCACGCTGGTGGTGGATGACCCCGCGGCCAGCATGCAAAAAGCTGCCGCGATTGCCGCAGAGTTTGGCGGCTTTGTGGTGTCTTCCAATATTTACCAAGTGCCGCCGGACATGCCGCAGCCGCGCACGCCGTTTGAAGACAGCCGCGCCCAGCCAAGCAAAGTGAGCGGCGTAATGCAAGCCAACCTCACCATGCGCGTGCCGGCAGAGCGCCGCGTGCAAGCCACCGAGCGCCTGCGCCAGCTGGCGCTTGATGTGCGCGGCGAGTCGCTCTCCGGGCAGGACATCACCCAGGAATTTTCCGATCTCTCCGCGCGCTTGCGCAATCTGGAAGCAGCCGAGACGCGCCTGATGGCAATCATGGAAGGTGCGGCCACCACAATTGATGTGCTTGCGGTTTACCGCGAGCTGGTCACCATTCGCGAGCAGCTTGAAATTATTCGCGGACAGAAACAGTATCTTGAACAGTCTGCGAAGATGTCGCTGATCAGTGTGGAACTGCTGCCCAGTGCAGGCGCGCAGCCAGTGGATGTGGACACCTGGCAGCCGCTGCTGGTGCTCAAGCAGTCGCTGGCCGCGCTGCTCAACGGACTGCAGGGCCTGGTGAACTGGGTAATTTATATTTTGATTGCCGTACTGCCGCTGGTGCTGCTTGTGGTGGTGCCCGCCTGGCTGCTTGTGCGCCGCTGGCGCCGCAACCGCACCGCAGCAGCCAAATGATGGCGCGCGCTCCCAAACGCAAACTAAGCCACATCGACCAGCGCGGCAATGCGCGCATGGTGGATGTGGGCGCAAAGCCGGCCACAGAGCGCGTGGCAGTTGCAAAGGGCGAGGTGCACATGCTGCCCGCCACGCTGGCCTTGCTGCGCGCCGGCAACCTAAAAAAAGGCGACGTGTTCTCCGTGGCGCAAGTGGCTGGCGTGCTCGCGGCCAAACGCACCTCCGATTTGATCCCGCTCTGCCATCCGCTGCCGCTCACCCAGGTAGATGTGCAGCTCAGCGCCGAAGACGCGCTGCCCGGCGGCAGCGCGGGAGTACTGATTACTGCCACAGCCCGTACCACCGCACAAACCGGCGTGGAGATGGAAGCACTGACGGCCGTGGCCGTGGCAGCGCTCACGGTCTACGACATGACAAAGTCTGCCGAGAAAACGCTGCGCATTACCAATGTGCGTTTGGTGCACAAGCGCGGCGGTGCCAGCGGCGTGCATAACGAGTAGCCGTGGCGGTCTCAATCTTGTTCTTTGCCACGCTCAAGCAGCGCGCTGGCTGCGAACGCATGGAGCTGGACTTACCAGACGGCGCCACCGTGAGCGAGCTGAAGAATTTGCTGGCGTTGCGCCTGCCGGACCTGCAGCCGGCACTGCCCAGCGCCCTGGTTTCAATCAACCGCGAGTTTGCGTTCGCAACTGATCCTGTGCCGGCTGGTGCAGAGGTTGGTTTGTTTCCGCCCGTGTCCGGCGGCGCGACAGACGCGCATTCAGAGCCACTGCCCACCCACTTGCACATCACCGCAGCGCCGATCGATCTTGACGCACTGACCGCCAGCATCACACTGCCCAGCACCGGCGCGGTGTGCCTCTTCACCGGCATTGTGCGCGCCAGCACGCAGCGCGGGCACGCTCCACACACTACGGCGCATTTGCATTACGAGGCTTACACACAGATGGCCGAGCAAAAGTTGCAGCAGGTGGCGGATGAAATTCGCACGCGCTGGCCGGCGGTGGAAGGCATTGCAATTGTGCAGCGCGTGGGCACGCTGCTGCCCGGCACGCCAACGGTGCTGATTGCATGTTCCGCAGCGCACCGCGATACGGGCGTATTTGAAGCAGCGCGCTACGGCATCGACCGGCTCAAGCAGATTGTGCCGGTGTGGAAAAAAGAAGTGGGGCCGGATGGCGAGCAATGGCTTGAAGGCTCATACATTCCGGCACGCGCCGATTAAGCTGCGTTCGGCCGGACGCGCAGAAACTGCGCTGCCGCGCCAGACCCTCACAATGTGCCGGCCGAACCAATGTCATTAAAGTGCACCAGCTGCGGGCGCGCACCTGACGCCACCGCGCGCGATTATCGCTGCGCAGTCTGTGGCAGCATGCTGGATCTTGCCGGTCCGCTGGTCTTTGAGCCCGGCCTCGCAGCCAACGCTGAGCCCGGGCTTTGGCGCTATCGCCACACATTTCCGCTGCCGCACAACGCGCAGCCCGTCACGCTTGGTGAAGGCGGCACGCCGCTTATAGCTGCGCAGCTGGATGCGGGCGGACCCACTGTGCACTTTAAGCTGGAGAGCTTGAATCCCACCGGATCATACAAAGACCGCGGCACTGCGGTGCTGCTCAGCTGGCTGCAGGCGCAAGGCATCACCGCCGCCGTCGAAGACTCATCCGGCAATGCCGGCGCATCATTTGCGGCATATGCAGCGCGCGCCGGCATCCGCGCCCGCGTGTTTGCGCCAGCCTACGCCGCGGCTGCCAAGCTGGCACAAATGGAAATGTACGGCGCCACAGTGGTGCGCGTGCCCGGACCGCGGTCGCGCGCCACGGAAGCCGTAGTGCAAGCCGCGCGTGATGGCGAATATTACGCGAGCCATGTCTTCAACCCGGTGGGGCTCGCGGGCCTTGCCACCATCGCTTACGAGCTGGTGGAGCAGCTGGGCTGCGCGCCCGGCACTGTGCTGATGCCCGTGGGCCAGGGATCGCTGCTGCTCGCGCTGCAGCGCGGCTTTGTTGCGCTGCAGGCTGCGGGCTGCATCCGGCAGCTGCCGCGCCTCATTGGTGTTCAAGCTGAGGCATGCGCGCCATTGTGGGCCTGCTTCAACCACGGGCCGGAAGGCCTCGGGTTTGTGAGCGAAGGTGAAACGCTGGCCGAGGGCGTGCGCATCCGCCACCCGCTGCGCGGCGATGCCGTATTGGCTGCCGTCCACGCCTCCGGCGGGCAGGTGCTTGCCTTTACCGAAACGCAAATCGAAGCGGGGCGGCGCATGCTGGCGCAGCTTGGTTTTTTTGTGGAGCCCACGTCCGCGCTGGTGTGGCCCGCATTGCGGCAGCTGCTGGCAAGCGCCGCCACCGAGCCAGTGGTGGCAATTCTTACCGGGCACGGGCTCAAGAGCGCCGTCGCCTAATCACACAGCCGCATGACTCCGTATAATGAAGCTATTCAATATGAAAAAACGGGAGACACCTGAACAATGAGCAAGCTTTCGATAAGCTGGTTTTACACATCACCGGGCGACAACGCGCACCGCGTGGCAGAACGCGTGCGGCAGGCGCTGTGGACCTCAGGCCTGATTGACCTGTGGCTGGATGGCACCAGCATCTGCGCACCGTATAAACTGAGCGGCAACTACGAAGGGCGCATGCTGGAACTGGAGTGGACGCCGGCGGAGTGGCTGCGCATGCGTGCGCAAGCTGCACCGCCGCGCCTGGCGGCGCAGATGAGCTGGCTGCTGGGCTTCAAGCCCGGCATTCATTACACCGACAATACCGGCCTCGATGTGTGGGAGTGGGTGCGTGGCGACAACACAGCGCGCTGGATGGAAATTTCCGGCAACCCCAGCTACCGGTCCCCCGCGCGCCTGACTGCCAAATAACCGGCGCAGCGGTGGCGGGATACTCAGCGGCGCATGATCTCGCCGGGCTGGCGTCGATGGCGGCCGACTTTGATGCATTTGTAAAATCTGATGTGGTGTTCTGGCAGCTGACCGATGACGGCCCGCTGCTGAACCGCTACCCGAAGCTGACCGTGGCCGGCCTGTTGTTTTGCATGCGCAAGCTGCAAATGCTGCCCAATCTGCTGGCGCCGGCGCAGCACGCAGAGTGCGCGGCACAAATCAGCGCGGTGCAGGCCCAAATTTCAAACTGGCGCGCCAACATCGAACGCAAAGCCGCGCGCGAGTTTGCCGGGCGCCTGCGCTCGTGGAGCTGGTTTGTTGATGAGGCCGGCCTGGAGCAAAAAGCAGCCGTGCGCCACTACGCGCAGGAAGCCTACGGGCGCACCTACCTGCAGCTGCTGCTGGAGCTGCTGCAAAACCAAAGTACACACGCGGCACTGGCTGCGCAAGTAGCCGCGCGCGACGCACAGCTGCGCAGCGTGTGGGAGCCGGCCCGCTTTGTCTGGGATGCGCAACTGCAGCCCGCCTTTCCCGCGGATGTTTATTGGTATTTGTACGGAGTGCCGGACGCAGACGCCCGCAAACTTTAATCGGGTGGGGGCGCCGGTTGGCAGCTGGCAGCCAGCCCGCGCCACGCGGCACGCTTGATCTCAAATGTATGTTCAGCACACTGGGCACCCTTGAACAACCGGTTCGAAGTTGCGGTGTGTAGAAACCCCAACCGGTCCAGCAGCTTACGGGCGCTTAGGTTGCGTGCGTCGGTCACCGCCGTTACGCAGCCAATTGCAGGCTCTGCAAACAAAAGATCCACCGCGCAGCGCACGCCTTCTGCTGCGTAGCCGAATTTCTGGTGTGCGCGTGCCAGCGTGAATCCCAACTCGGCTGCCCGGCCGTCTTTGCCGATGCAAACACCCACGTCACCCACCAGCTGATTGGAGTGTGCCAGCGCAAGTGCAATTTGAAACCACTCGCCGTTCACAGCGGCTTGGCCTGCACTTTGCAGCCGCACAAACTGCAGCGCAGCGCTGCGGGCGATGCCGTCCCAGCTCTGCAACCTGGCTACCGCAGGGTCGTTGCGGTAGCTAAAAAATATCTCCGCATCTTGCGGCTCAAAGCGCCGCAGCACCAGCCGCTTGGTGCGCGCGGGCAGCGCCAGCGCCATGCCTCAACTGCCGCGTCGCCTGCCAAATCTTGGGGGCGGACCCACCTTGCACACTGCCGCGGCTAAGCAGCGCCGCCCGCTTTACTTGGCATACTCGATCGCGCGCGTCTCGCGAATAATGGTGACCTTGATTTGGCCAGGGTACTGCATCGTTTCCTCAATCTTGCGCGCCACATCCTTGGCCAGCTTCAGCGCAGCCAGGTCATCGATGTTGTCCGGCCGCACCACCACCCGCACTTCGCGCCCGGCCTGCAGCGCAAATGTCTCCTCAACGCCGGGGAACGAGTTGCCAATGTCTTCCAGCGCGCGAATGCGTTTGACGTACTGCTCCAGATTTTCACGGCGCGCGCCCGGCCGGGCGCCGGACATCGCATCCGCCACTTCCACAATCACAGCCTCAAGCGTCTCCTGCTCCACTTCGTGGTGATGGGCCGCAATCGCATTGCAAATCTTTGGGCCCACGCCGTAGCGCTTGGCAATCTCGGCGCCGATGGCAGCGTGCGTGCCTTCAATCTCGTGGTCAACGGCTTTGCCCAAATCGTGCAGCAAGCCGCCGGCTTTGGCCAGCGCCACATTCGCGCCAATCTCCGCCGCAATCACGCCGGACAGCAGCGAAGTCTCCACGGCATGGGCGTGCTGGTCCTGGCCATAGGAGGTGCGGAACTTCAGGCGCCCCAGCAGCCGCAGGATCTCCGGGTTGAGGCCGGGCACACCCGCCTCATACGCGGCGCGCTCGCCCTCTTCTTTCACTATCACATCCACTTCGCGGCGCGCATCTTGAACCAGCTTCTCAATGTGCGCCGGCTGAATGCGCCCGTCCGAGATCAGCTTGGTGAGCGCGCGGCGCGCAACTTCGCGCCGCATCGGGTCAAATGATGCCACCGTGATGGCCTCGGGCGTGTCATCCACCACCACATCCACGCCGGCTGCCTGCTCGAAGGCGCGAATATTGCGGCCAGCGCGGCCGATGATGCGCCCCTTCATCTCCTCGGATGGAATGGGCACAATAGACACGGCATGCGTCGACACCTGGTCGCCGGCCACGCGCTGCATGGCAACCACAAGCAGCTTGCGCGCCCGCGCCTCGCCTTCCTCGCGCGCCTCGTCCTCAATCTGGCGAATGGTGCGCGCCATGTCCGCACGCGCACTGGTTTCCACCGCGGCAATCAACTGCGCCACGGCTTCCTCGCGCGTCAGGCCGGAGACGCGCTCCAGTTCGGCAATCTGATCCAGCTTGCGCTTCTCCAGGTCATTGGCCTGCTTGTCCAAAGTGCTTTGGCGCTTGCCAATTTCGCGCTCGCGCCCCTCTAGCTTTTCGGCACGCTGCTCAAGCTCCGTGCGGCGCTTGTCCACGCGCGCCTCTTCTTGCTGAAATTCCTTGCGCCGCTGCTGCTGTTCTTTCTCCAGCTCATCGCGCCGGTTCAGCAAATCCTTGTTGGCCTTGGCTTCCAGTTTGCTTTCCTGCTCGCGCGCCTGCGCTGCGAGGCGCTCCCGCGTGAGGTTCAGGTCCTTCAAGTCTTCATCAATATTGCGCTGCCGCCACCAGTACCCCGCACCCGCCCCGGCAACTGCCGCAACCAGCGCCGCCACAAAAATATATCCAAACATGTTTAGTCCTCGCTTTGTAAATCATCTGGCGGAGCACCCTGCTCCGTCAGGCATTCAGTCACCACGCTGCGCACTACATCGTACGCAAATCCGCGGCGCTGCAAAAAGTCTCCAAGCTTGCGGCGCACCGCCGCGGCCGGCAGCGCAGCCAGGCGCCGCATGCGCCCGGCTGCCGCCATGCGCGCCGCTGCCAACTCATCCACGCCAGCGGTCGCCACGGCAATCGTCTCAGCATCCAGCCCGCGCCGGCGCAGCTCCGATACCAGCGCGCGCGCGCCGCGCGGCCGAAACGTCGTTTGCGTCTCCACCCACTGCGTGGCGAAGCGCGCATCATTTACCTCGCCCGCCTGCTCCACGCGCTGCATAATCTGCTCAACCTCGGCTGCAGCAAAGCCTTTGCGCAGCAGGCGCGCGCGCATTTCCCCGTCGGTGCGCGGACGCACATCCAGCAGGCGGCGCACTGCCTTCACGCCGCTGTCTACCGCTTCCGCCGTGCGCACAAGCTCCACCTGCGCTTCCGTCAGCACCTGCCCCACATGCCACTCCGCTGCGCGTCCGCCAGACAACCCCAGCGCAAACTCACCATCCAGGTGCACATTTACGCGCGCCTGATTGCCCGCCTGCGGCTGCAACGCTGTCACTGTCGGCATGCCACCTCCAGAATCAAAAAAGGCCGCAACATCATGTTGCGGCCATCACAGGCGCCGGCCCAAGGCCGGCTTTGCTTCAGATTACTTAAGGCGGGCGCGCTTGTGCGCTGCCCGCTTGCCGATCAGCTAACCAGCACGCATCAACCCAAACAGAACCGCTGCCCGCCCGGGGGCGGCGAACACGCAGCTCCGGGCGCAAACGCCAGCATCCATCTTCCAGTTCTGTTGGGCATTCGATCGGGTGCGCAATAGCGCAAGCTCTCTAAATCTGAGGCAGGTCGTGATGACCGCACTTGCCGGCCCAAGGCCGGCGTAAAAAGCGGGGCAGCGCTGCAATCCGGTGCTGCCCCAATTAAATTACTCATCGTCTTCGTCGCTCTCCGCATCTGTGGCAATTGCGCCGCCCGCAGCCACCGCGGACTGGGCGCGAATGACGCGCTCCAGCTCCTGCGCCATCGCCGGGTTGTCCTTCAGGAAGCGTTTCACATTCTCGCGTCCCTGCCCAAGGCGGGTTTCTTTATAAGTGTAAAACGCACCGCGCTTGGTGATGATTTCCTGCGCGGTGCCAAGGTCAACAATATCACCGGTCTTGCTTATGCCCTCGCTGAACATAATGTCAAACTCCGCCTGCCGGAAAGGCGGTGCCACTTTGTTTTTGGTGACCCGGACGCGCACGCGGTTGCCGGTCACAGTCTGGCCGTCCTTAATCGATTCCAAGCGGCGCACATCCAAGCGCACACTGGCGTAATACTTTAGTGCCTGCCCGCCGGTTGTGGTCTCCGGGCTGCCAAACATCACGCCAATCTTAAGCCGCAGCTGGTTGGTGAAAATCATGGTGGTTCCGGATTGCTTGATGGCGCCGGACAGCTTGCGCAGCGCCTGGCTCATCAAGCGCGCCTGCTGGCCCATGGTGGGGTCGCCCATGTCACCTTCAATTTCTGCGCGCGGCACAAGCGCCGCCACAGAGTCCACCACTACCACCGCGACTGCACCGGAGCGCACCAGCGCCTCCGCAATTTCCAGCGCCTGCTCGCCAGTGTCTGGCTGCGAAATGTACAGCTCGCTGATGTTGACGCCCACGCGCTCCGCATACGTCGGGTCGAGCGCATGCTCCATATCTATGAAGGCACACAGGCCGCCGAGGCGCTGCGCCTCAGCCACAATATGCATGCACAAAGTTGTCTTGCCCGCAGATTCAGGGCCGTAAATCTCCGTTACGCGGCCCTTGGGGACGCCGCCGATGCCCAGCGCCAAATCCAGTGCCAGCGACCCGGTGGAAATTGCCTCCACCGCCATGCGCGGCGCATCACCGAGGCGCATCAGCGCGCCATCGCCATACTGCTTCTTAATTTGAGCCAGCGCTGTTTCAAACGCCTTGTCGCGACCGGATTGTGCCATTGAGATTATTAGTGCGTGGGGCTGTAGCGGCTTGCAGTCGCCCGCATCCAAAGTTTACTGCAGAAACTTTGGATGCGCAAACGGCGTTGGTATAATTCGCGGGTTCATCATCCGCCAAGCATTTGCTGCTGGAGCCCGATCTTTCATGCCCAAAAATTCACTGTCGCTGACCGACAACCGCACCGGCAAATCCTACGAGATTCCGATCGAGGACGGCGCAGTGCGTGCGCTGGATTTGCGCCAGATCAAAGTTGATGACAAAGACTTTGGCTTGATGACCTATGACCCGGGCTACGGCAACACGGCGGCCTGCAAAAGCCGCATTACTTTTGTGGATGGCGACGCCGGCATTTTGGAGTATCGCGGCTACCCCATCGAGCAGCTGGCGCAGCACTCCAACTTTCTGGAGGTGGGCTACCTGCTGGTGCACGGCGAGCTGCCCACTGCGGACCAGCAGAGCAACTGGGTGGAGAACATCACGCACCACACGCTCATCCATGAAAACATCAAGTCGCTGCTGGATGCGTTTCGCTACGACGCGCATCCGATGGCGATGTGGATCAGCACAGTGGCAGCGCTCTCCAGCTTCTACCCGGATGCGCGCCGCGAAACCAGCGCGGAAGCGCGCATGCTGCAGGTCTACCGCCTGATTGCCAAAGCGCCGACCATCGCCGCCTTTAGCTTCCGCCACGCCATGGGGCAGCGCTACAACTACCCGGACAACCGCCTCAGCTACTGCGGCAACTTTTTGCAAATGATGTTTCACATGACCGACCGCGACTACCATCCGCAGCCGGCACTGGAACGCGCGCTGGATGTGCTCTTTATTTTGCACGCCGACCACGAGCAGAATTGCAGCACCAGCGTGCTGCGCGGCATTGGCAGCAGCTTGTCTGACCCGTACAGCGCGGTGGCGGGTGCGGCCGCAGCACTCTATGGCCCGCTGCACGGCGGCGCCAACGAGGAAGTGCTGCGCACCCTGAATGAGATTGGCAGCGTGGCGCGCGTGCCCGAATACATCAAGCGCGTTAAGGCCGGCGAGTTCCGCTTGATGGGCTTTGGCCACCGCGTCTACCGCAACTACGACCCGCGCGCCAAGCTCATCAAGCACACCGCGGATGCGGTTTTTGAAGTGGTGGGGCGCAGTCCGCTGATTGATATTGCGCTGGAGCTGGAGCGCATCGCGCTGGCAGACGACTACTTCGTGCAGCGCAAGCTGTACCCCAATGTTGATTTTTATTCAGGCATCATCTATCAGGCGCTGGGCCTGCCGGTGGCCATGTTCCCGGTGCTGTTTGCAATTCCGCGCACCGTGGGCTGGCTGGCGCAGTGGCTGGAGATGATCAACGACCCGGACTTGCGAATTGCACGGCCGCGCCAGGTTTACCTTGGCCCGCAGCGGCGTGACTTCGTGCCCCAGTCCAAGCGCTAGCGCCCGCATTGGCAGCCATGGCTGCCCCGCTCACGTCCATCCGGCCAGCCACGCTGGCAGACTGGGACGCCGTTCAGCCGCTGCTGAAAGAGGCGGGCTATCTGCACACTCACTTTGACTGGCACAAGCCGCGCGCATGGCTGCTGCGCCATCCGTTCATGCTGGCCTGGAGCGGCAGCCAGTTGGCCGGCATGCTGGCTGCGCCACCGGATCCGCCCGATGTGGCTTGGCTGCGTTTTGCCGGCGTCGCCGCGGGATTTTCCGGACCCAAGGTGCTTGGCGAATTGTGGGCTAGCTGCCAGAAAGAACTCTTGGCTGCCGGCGTGCGCCGCAGTGCAATCCTCACCACCAACTCCTATCTGGATGAACTGCTGCCGCATTGGGGCTTTGCCGCCAGCGAGGAAGTGCTGGTGCTCACGCACAACACCCGGTTGGCTGCCACAAAGACTGAAAGTGCTGCGCTCATCCGGCGCGCACGCCCCGAAGACTGTGATGCCGTAGCGGCGGTGGATTGGGCAGCGTTTGACACACCCTGGCGCCACTCCCCCGGCATGGTGGCAGCCGCAATGGCACAGGCCACCTATGTCACCGTTGCGCAAGTGGACGGCACAATTGTGGGCCACCAGTTTACAACTGAGGGGCGCAACGGTGCGCACATGGCGCGCCTTGCAGTGCATCCCACATGGCAGGGCAAACACATCGGGCGCGCACTGGTGCAGCATATGTTGCGCCACTTCGCGGACTGCGGCATCAGCCCTGTGGGCGTAAATACGCAGTCCAACAATGCCGCTTCGCTGGCGCTGTACCGCGCCCTCGGTTTTACGCTCACCGGGGAAGGCTACCAAGTGTGGCAGCGCTGGCTGCTGTGATCGCAAGCCGCTGGCTTTAGCGCCCAGCCGCCGGATCGGCAGCACCCCCAACAAATCTGCAGCCGGCCGCCGCCGCGGCGCGCCCGGCAGCCCTGCTTGATCCTATTTTTTCAGCGGTTTGTAACAGCCGTAGACAGAAACCGTCGCAAAAAGTAAACTTGCGTTCTATCCCTGACAGTTAGCAAACACTGGAAGCATTCACAATGAGCAAACGAGCCGAGACCCGAAGCCTGCAAGTACGCGACCGCATGCGCCAGCGCCTGATTGGAGCGGGCGTCGTGACCGTTGTGGCTGTGGCAATTGGCGGATTCCTCATCTGGCGCACCAATCAGCCCATCGGCGAGATTGTAGAGGTGCCCAGAGTGCAGCCGGCGCAGGCAGACGGGCGCTCCGCGGGGCCGCCAGACGCCAAGGTTACGGTGGAAGTGTTTTCCAACTTCACCTGCTCACACTGCGGCACCTACGCAAAAAACGCCGGTAAGCTCGTTTTCAAAAATTATGTGGATGCGGGCAAAGTGCGCGTACAGTACCGCTATATTGCGTTTCCGGGCGCCTCAAAGGAAGCCGCGATTGCGGCGGAGTGCGCCGCGCAGCAAGGCCAGTTCTGGCCGTATCATGATTTGCTCTTTGCCAACGAGACCGGCGCTGCAGACCAGTACTCGCAGCCGCGGCTGCTGGGCTTTGCAGACAAGCTGCAGTTGCAGGGCGCCGATTTCCGCACCTGCATGGCCAGCACCACGCCAATTGATGTGATCAATGCGGACATGGCGCGCGCCACAGAGCTCAAGATTGAATCCACACCAACGATTGTTGTGAATGGCGAGATGATCAGCGGTGCGCGTGACTTTGCCACATTCCAAGAACTGATTGAGCGCAAGCTTAAAGAAATTCCAAACTAGACCAGCATATTTTTGGATAACCCGGGAGCAAACATGTCTTACACAAAAGTTGCCGTACCAGCCGGCGAAATGATTACGGCCTCAAGCGGCAAGCTGCACGTGCCCAGCCGGCCGATCGTGCCGTTCATTGAGGGCGATGGCACCGGCCCGGATATCTGGGCTGCATCCGTGCGCGTCATCAACGCTGCGGTGGCGCAGGCTTATGACAACCAGCGCCACATCGAATGGATGGAGGTGTACGCCGGCCAGAAGTGCTTTGACCGCTTTGGCACATGGCTGCTGGATGAGACCGTCACTGCCTTCAGAGAATTTAAAGTGGGCATCAAGGGCCCGCTCACCACGCCCATTGGCGGCGGCATTCGCAGCCTGAACGTGGAGCTGCGCAAACAACTGGACTTGTATGTGTGCCTGCGCCCCGTGCGCTACTTCCCCGGCGTGCCTTCGCCGGTAAAACGCCCGGAAGATGTGGACATGGTGATCTTTCGCGAGAACACCGAGGACATTTACACCGGCATTGATCTGGAGCAGGGTTCGGACAGCAACATGAAGTTCAAGGCGCTGCTGCAGCAGCACCTGCCGCAGGAGTACAGCAAGATCCGCTTTCCGGATACTTCCGGTTTTGGCGTCAAGCCGATTTCGCGCCAGGGCACGGAGCGCCTCGTGCGCGCAGCCATCCGCTACGCACTGGACAACCGGCGCAACAGTGTGACCTTTGCCCACAAGGGCAACATCATGAAGTACACCGAGGGTGCGTTCCGCACCTGGGGCTACGCTTTGGCCGAGCGTGAATTTAGCGGGCGCGTGTACACATGGGACCAGTGGGAAAACACCAAAGCCACCAAGGGCGAAGACGCAGCCAACGCGGAACAGAAGTCGGCGCTGGCCGCCGGCAAAATCATCGTCAAGGATGTGATCGCCGACATCGTCTTTCAACAGACCATCACGCGCGCGCGCGAGTTTGACGTGATAGCCACGATGAACTTGAACGGCGACTACCTCTCCGATGCACTGGCGGCGCAGGTGGGCGGCATCGGCATTGCGCCCGGCGGCAACATCAACTACGAAACGGGCCATGCTGTGTTTGAAGCCACGCACGGCACGGCGCCAAAATACGCGGGCCTCGACCGCGTCAACCCCGGCTCGGTAATCCTCTCCGGCGAGATGATGCTGCGCTACATGGGCTGGAAGGAAGCCGCCGACCTGATCATCCGCGGCGTGGAAGGCGCCGTGGCGGCGGGAACCGTAACCTACGATTTTGCGCGCATGCTGCCCGGCTCAAAAGAAGTAAAGTGCAGCGAGTTTGGCGACGCAGTAATTCGCGCCATGACAGAACGCGACGCGGTGCTTGCACTGGTGAATGCCGAAGTTGCCAAGCCGCCGGCGCGCAAGCCGGCCCGGCGCACTGCAAGCGCTGCCAAGCGCAAGCCGGCCAAGCGCACTAAAGCCGCCCAAAAAGCGCGGCCGGCAGCCAAAGGCCGCGTGCGCGCCAAGCCCGCTGCAAAATCTGCGCGCCCGGCGCGCAGTACAACCCGGCCATCCGCCCGCAGTGCTGCGCGTGGCAAAGCCAAAACGCGGCGCGCACGGCGCTAATTCAACGCGCTCTACGAGGCGAACATGGCTGCAACAACAATGTTTTCATTCGCATTAGTGCCTGCGTTGGCACTTTCCGTGGGCGGCAGCATGGCCTTGCAGCCTTGTTACAATTTGCCAACAGGGTGCCGGCGGTGAATCGGCAATTGCCACACTTGGTGCCGGAGCGCGCAGTTAATACTGGCATCGTCAACGGTTTGTGGCAGGGCATCAAGTACCGCGGGGGCACCGGGCAGCTGGCTTTCATCGGCCACCGCCTGGCGGGCCTGGGCACGCTGCTCTTCCTGATCATTCATGTCACCGAGACCTCAGCGGTGTACTTCAACCCGCAGTTCTATGCAGATGTTGTGGCGCGTTACCAACACCCGGTCTTTATGCTGGGCGAAATTGGCCTGGTGGCAGCCGTGCTTTTTCACGGACTGAATGGCCTCAAGATCATCGCCTTTGACTGGAAACCAGACCGCTGGTCGCCGGAGCGCGAGCAGTTCTGGTCGCTGGTGGTTTTTGGCGCCACGTTTGCGCTGTGGCTGCCGGCAGCATTTGTGATGGGGCGCAGCCTGTACCTGCATTCCATTCTGATGGAGCCAGTGCCAGCTGCAATTACACCAGAACAGGTAGGCACCGGCTGGGCCAACGTGGCCGTGATTTCACTTGTGGCCTTGGGCGTGGCCGTGGCCTTCACTGCCAGCGCGCGCGGGGGCAGCGGCCGGCACGTGGCCGTCAAGCCCACGCTTGAGACGCGCATGTGGATGTTCATGCGTTACTCCGGTGTGCTGCTGATCCCGCTGGCCTACGGCCATGTCCTGATCAAGGACATTCTGCACGGAGTGCACCTGATCAACCTCGCTTATGTGGACCTGTACTGGCAATTTTTGGGCTGGCGCATTTATGATGCTGCGCTGCTTTCGTTTGCGCTGGCACATGGCGCGTACGGGCTAAAACAGGTTTCGGAAGATTATGTGCATGCGCCGCTGCGCCTGCGCCTCACCAAGTATGCAATTTTAGCGGGGTGGCTGATTATCACTGCCATGGGCGCAATTGCGCTGGTGGGCGGTGTTGGCGCCACTCAAAGTTGAGCAAAATATGACAACAGTCCATCAGTTTGACACGGTAATTATTGGCGCCGGCGGCGCGGGCCTGATGGCAGCGCTGCATGCCAGCCGCTCTGTAAACACCGCCGTGGTTTCCAAGCTGTATCCCACGCGCTCGCACACCGGCGCGGCGCAGGGCGGCATTGCAGCCGCACTTGCCAACATGGAGCCGGACAGCTGGGAATGGCATATGTTTGACACCATCAAAGGCGGCGACTACCTGGTGGACCAGGACGCAGCCGAGGTGCTGGCGCGCGATGCGATTGAAGCCGTGCTGGAGCTGGAGCACATGGGCCTGCCGTTTGACCGCACGCCCGAGGGGCGCATTGAGCAGCGCCGCTTCGGCGGGCACACCGCCAACTTTGGCGAGCGCCCGGTGATGCGCTCCTGCAAAGCCGCCGACCGCACCGGCCACATGATTTTGCAAACGCTGTACCAGCAATGCATCAAAAACCGCGTCAACTTTTATGATGAGTTTTTTGTGGCAGACCTGATCATGGATGCGGGCGCTTGCGTGGGCTGCGTCGCCATCGAGATTGCCACCGGCGAAACGCACATATTCCATGCCAAGTCTGTGGTGGTGGCGTCGGGCGGGTTTGGCAAAATCTTCAAGGTGACTTCCAACGCGCATACGCTTACCGGCGATGCGGTGGCGGCGGTGTGGCGGCGCGGGCTGCCGCTGCAAGACATGGAGTTCTATCAATTTCATCCCACCGGCATCTACAAGATGGGCATCCTGCTTTCCGAAGCCGCGCGCGGCGAGGGCGCCGTGCTGATTAATGGCAAGGGCGAGCGCTTCATGGAGCACTATGCCCCCACCGTAAAAGACCTGGCGCCACGCGACATGATCTCGCAATACATCCAAAAGGAAATCCGTGCCGGGCGCGGCATCAACGGGTCAGACTATGTGCATATGGATTTCCGCCCGGAGACCATCAATCGCTATCAGAGCGGGCCGGGTGGCCGCCCGGTAACCGCTGCGCACATCTCCAAAACGCTGCCGGACATCACAGACTTTGTGCGCGTGTACATGGGCATTGACCCGCTGCTGGAACCGGTGCCGATCCAGCCCACAGCGCACTATGCCATGGGCGGCATTCCCACAGACAACGACACGCGCGTGCTGGATATCAACGGGCGCGTGGTGCCGGGCCTCTACGCGGCTGGCGAGTGCGCCTGCGTTTCGGTGCACGGAGCCAACCGCCTGGGCACCAACTCGCTGGTGGATCTGGTGGTATTTGGGCGGCGCGGCGGCCGCGCTGCCGCGGAGTACGCAAAGTCTGCTGCGTTTGGCAGCCTGCCGGCCGAGCCGCACGCAGAAGTAACTGCCGAGCTGGAGCAGCTGCGCAATGCCAGCGGCAGCGAGCGCCCGGCACAGCTGCGCGCCGAGCTGCAGCAAACGATGACCGATCAGGTGGGCGTGTTCCGCAACGCCAAAGACATGCAGCAGGCGCTGGATAAGATTGCCGAATTGAAGCAGCGCTACAGCGATGTGCGCATCGACGACCGCGGCAAGGTGTTCAACTCCGAGCTGCTGGAGACATTTGAAGTGGGCTGCCTGCTTGATGTGGCCGAGGCCACCGCTGCGTCCGCCCTGCGGCGCACAGAGTCGCGCGGCGGCCACTCGCGCGAGGACTTCCCAAAGCGCAGCGACGAGCAGTGGCTGAAGCACACACTGGTATCGCGCAGCGCCGGCAGCAGCGCCAAGCCCACGCCCGCTGGCGCCACCTTGAACTTTGGAGACCGGCCGGTGCGCCTTGGGCGCTTTGAGCCCAAAGAGCGCAAGTACTAGCACCGCCACCTGCAGCCCGCATAACAACCCAAACCAAAATGAAAGTACAAGTCAAAATTAAACGCTTCAACCCCGAACGCGACAGCCAGCCGTGGTGGGGCGACTACGAAGTAGAGGCGGAACCGACCGACCGCGTGCTCGATGTATTGAAACAGATCAAGTGGTTCCAAGATGGAACCTTCAATCTGCGCAGCTCTTGCGCGCACGGCGTGTGCGGCTCGGATGCCATGCGCATCAACGGCCGCAACCAGCTGGCCTGCAAGCTGCTCATTCGCGACGCCGGCACGTCCATCACCATCGAGCCGCTGCACGGCTTGCGCGTCATCAAAGATTTGGTTGTGGACATGGAGCCGTTCTTTGAGCACTACCGCTCGGTGATGCCGTATCTGGTGAACGACGAAGTGCCGGCGGACGGGCGCGAGCGCATACAGAGCGTGGCCGAGCAAGAGCGCTTTGTGGAGGGCACCAAGTGCATTTTGTGCGCCGCCTGCACCACCTCCTGCCCGTCGTTCTGGGCTAACGACAAGTACATCGGGCCGGCGGCCATTGTGCAGGCACACCGCTTTGTGTTTGACTCGCGCGACCGCGCTGCCAGCGAGCGCCTCGAAGTGCTCAACGGACAAATGGGTGTGTGGCGCTGCCGCACCGCCTTCAACTGCACCAATGCCTGCCCGCGCGATATTCCCGTCACGCGCATCATTGGCGAGCTGAAGCGCGCGCTCACCACCGGCCGCATCGACTAGCAGCGGCCGCGGCTTGCGGGTCTGCTGCCCGCCCACTACAATACCGAAGCAGCGCTGCCGCGCCCCGGTAGCTCAGTTGGATAGAGCGAGGCACTCCTAACGCCTAGGCCGGGGGTTCGAATCCCTCCCGGGGCACCATACTTTTACGCCGCCAAAAGCCTACTGTTTGCGGGCTGCAGCCAGATCTTCAACCGCCTGCAATACGCGCCCGATCTCCTGCGCGGTGTTGTAGTGCACCGCGCCCACGCGCACCATGCCGCCGCTATGCGCCAACCCAAGGCGCTCCACAACTTCCATCGCATAGTAATTGCCGTCCCACACAAAAATATTTTGTGCACCCAGCGCCTCCGCCACCTGCCGCGGCGTATAGCCCGCCAGCGTAAATGACACCGTCGCCACGCGCTCTGCAAACTGCTGCGCATCTGTGATGCCGTAGACGCGCACGCCGCGAATGCGCTGCAGGCCTTCGATCAGCTGCTGGCTGAGCGTGCGCTCGTAAGCCTGAATGGCAGCCAGCCCGCAGGCCAGCGTCTGCCGCCGCCCCGCCAGCTGCTTGAACTGCGCCGCATGTGCACCGCCTTCGTGTGCACCCACCCATTCAAAATAATCCACGGCGCCCAGTACGCCGGCCAAGCCTTCGTGGCTCTGCGTGCCGGTTTCAAATTTTCCGGGCAGCTCATCGGAGGCTGGCCGCACCTTATAAGCCGGCAGCTGCTCCAGCAGCGCCTGGCGGCCCCACAGCACACCCTGGTGCGGGCCAAAAAACTTGTAGGCGCTGCAAGCCAGCAGGTCGGCGCCCAGCGCTTGCACATTGGTGGGTCCGTGTGCCACCCATTGCACTGCATCCACAAACAGCAGCGCACCAGCCGCGTGCACCTGCGCCGCAATTTGCACAATTGGATTCACCGTGCCAACGGCGTTGGATGCATAGCCCACGGCTACCAGGCGCGTGCGCGGCGTCAACAGCTGCTGCAGCTGCTCCGTCTGCAGGGTGCAATCTTCCACGTCCACCTCCAGCCACTTCACCGTCATGCCGCGCTCAGCCGCCACCGCCAGCCATGGCGCAATATTGCCGTCGTGATCCAGCCGCGTCACGATCAGTTCGTCGCCAGCCTGCCAGCCTTGCGCCAGAGAGCGCGACATCGCAAAGGTGAGGCTGGTCATATTTTGGCCAAAGATAATTTCCGCGGGCGAAGCTGCATTTAATATGTCTGCCATGGCACTGTGTGCCTCGGCCTGAATCACATCTGAGTCACGCGAGGTGCGGAACGCGCCGCCGTGGTTGGCGTTGTTGTGCACCAGGTAGTGCTGCATGCGGTCCAGTACCTGCTGCGCCACCTGCGTCCCGCCGGGGTTGTCCAGATAGATGCGCGGCTGGCCCGCGTCCTGCAGGCTGAGCGCGGGAAAGTTGGCACGAATGCGCGGAAGATTTAACATGTTGGCTCCGTTGAAGATGAGTGCGGCGCGCGGCGCGCCCGGCCCGATGATATACTACGCGCATGGATTCACGCGGCGGCGGCAGTGGGCGCCCAATGGACAACTTGCAGGGCTATGTAAAAGTTCTAATGAACTATGACATCAACCCGGAGTCTTCCAGCGAGTACTACAAGTACATGTTGAAGAAGATGGTGCCGGATCTTGAGAAGCTGGGCCTCTCGATGGTGGAAGCATGGCACACTGGCTGGGGCGAATATCCCAATCGACTGGTGGCCTTCGTGGCTGAAAACCGTGACCTAGCCGACCGCGTGCTGCAAAGCGACGAGTTTTCCGAGCTTGAAGAAAAACTGCAGGAGTTCGTCTCCAATTACTCATGCCGGCGCGTCCCGCTGCGGGACCACTTTCAGTTTTAAGCCGGCGGCCCGCCGGCCCGCATGAATAGCGCAGCTGCCCGGCCGCGGAGCATGCGGCTGATTTTGTCCGGCTTGTGGCTGCTTCTGGGCTTGCTGCTGCTGGCAGGCGCCTATCAAATCCCGTACGTAAACGAACATCTGTATTGGCGCGTGGAGACACTGCGCGTGCGCCTGCAGAATCTGTTCAGCCCGCCGCAACAAACGGTGCCGCTGCCCGGTGCCCGTTCCGCGGCGAGCGCGCCCGCGCCGGCTGCGCTGGCCCCGGCAGTGCCTGGCGCGCTTGTAGAGGTGGAGCCCGGCGGCAAACTGCAGCCCTTCCCCACTCCGTTCGTCGCGGCGCCACTGCCGCCCCGCGCAATGATCGCCGGTACCACGCACATTTGGCAGCATTGGAACAACTGCGGACCCGCCACACTTGCAATGACATTAAATTTTTGGGGCTGGAATGGCACGCAAGCCAATACGGCCGCCGCCCTCAAACCGAACCGGCTTGATCGCAATGTGTCCGTTTCTGAGATGGCAGCGTTTGCCGAGAGCATTGGCTTTGCCGCAGAGTACCGGCCCAACGGCACCCTTGACGGCGTGCGCCAGCTGCTGGCAGCGGGCTTCCCAATAATATTTGAGCGCGACCTGGAGCTGCGCCAGGAAGGCTGGGCCGGGCACTACGCGCTGCTGATTGGCTACGACACTGGCGCGCAGCGCTTCATCACACAAGATACTTTTCAGGGTCCGGAACTGCCCGTCACCGATGCGCAACTGCTCAAAATTTGGCGGCCGTTTAATTATGCGTATCTGGTGGTGCTGCCGGCCGCGCGCCACGCAGAGCTGCTGGCGCTGCTGGGCGCGGAAGCAGACACCGAGATTGCCTACAGCCGCGCAGCGCAGCGCGCGCTGAAGGAAATTCGGCAGACCGACGGCACCGCGCAGGCCATGACCTACTACAACCTTGGCATCAACCTGCATGCCGTTGGCGATATCAAGGGCGCCCGCAGTAGTTTTGACCAAGCGCGCACGCTGGGCATCCCCTATCGCATGTTGTGGTACCAGCCGGAAATTTACGCCGTGTATTTTGAGGCGCAAGAATTCAATGAGGTGATCCAGCTGGCGAATTTTGCGCTGGCAACAAACCAAAGCTCGGAAGAGGCATTTTTTTGGCGCGGGCGCGCCAATGAGGCGCTGGCCAACCAAAAAGATGCCATCAGGGATTATGCGGCAGCTGCCGAATTGAACGCCAACTACGAACCCCCGCGCACAGCACTGACCCGCCTGGGCGTGGCGCCCTAAGCCGCGCAGCCGTTTACGGCTGCTAAAATCGTCAAAATTCATGGCTCCCTTGGTTGATTTAAACACTGCCGACCTTGCCACACTGCTGGGCGCAGCTGTGCTGGATGCGCGCAAAGCGGACTTGATTATGCAAGCGCGCCCGTTCTGGGATTTTGCCGAGCTAAAAATGCTGCCGGGGTTTGGCGCAAAGACGCTGCGTCAGCTGCGCGAAGTGGCGGAGGTGGTGCCGCCGGCGCGCGTGAACTTGAACACATGCGACCAGCGAACGCTGCAGTCTGTGCCGCATGTAGGCCAGCGGCTTGCCGAGCGCCTGATTGCGGAACGCCCCTTCGAAGATTTTTCCGAGGTCTCACTTGTGAAAGGCGTAAACGCAGCGGCATTGATTGCGCTGCAAAACCGCACGCTGCTTAGCATGGCAGGGTTGGCGCCGCGCGTAAAACCCGTGCCCGCTAGCGTGCCAGCCGCCGCACCGCAGATAGTGACGCCGGCAAATGCTGCTGCAACCAGCGCAACGCAAACTGCGCCCGAACCAAACCCTGCGCCAAAAGTGCAGCCCGCGCCGGAAACACCGGGGCGTGTGGCAAATCCCGTGTTCGATGCGCTGCACGCCGCCCAGCTGCGCGCGCAGCGCATGCGCCCCTCCAAGCACCAAGCTACCAAACCGCCGACACCCGCCAGCACGCGCGCCGAAGTGCCCACCGTGGATGTGCTCACCGAAGAAGAATGGGTGACGATGCAGGAGTACCCGGAGGTGGCGGTAGCAGCCGCTCCCGGCGCACTGCAAGTGCAAGAAATACAATACTCCCTGGCCGAACATCAGATAGCTGTACATCAGGAAATCCGCCGCCGGCTGCCGGTGTTCTTTTCCGGCTGGGCATTTGCCTCTGTGCTGCTGGCAGTGCTGCTGGGAATGTACGTTGCAGGGTGGCTGCAGTTTGGGCCGGAGGTGCCGGCCGTGGCCGTGCTTGAGCAGCCAGCAGCCACGCAAACCACTGCACCTGCTCCGGCAGTCGTCGTCAAGCCGGCAGCAGCAGCCAACGAACCGGCCACGCCGGTTGTGGTTGCACCAACAAGCACCGCGCCAGTGGTGGTGCGCGCCGCCGGTTCCACCCCGCTTTCGCAGTCAGACATTGGCAAACTGTTGTTCACAGAAATATTTGCGCCGGGCGACTTTTGGACCCAGACCGGCACGAACAATGATTCAGCGATCGAGATTACGCAGGACCGGCTGCAAATCAGCCTGACGCAGTCGCCGGCCATCAGTTGGAGTGTGAATGCGTTTCGCAGTGCAAATTTTTTCTACCAGGGCACGGTGGAGCCGCGCAACTGCAATGCGGGTGATTACTACGGACTCGTGTTCCGCTATCAGGATGACGCCAACTTGTATCTGTTTGGGGTTTCGTGCAATGGCGAGTACCGCGTGTTGCGGCGCAGCAACGGCGCATACACGGTGCTGGCGGACTTCACTGCCAACCCGGCAGTGGCAACCGGCAACAAGCAAAACTTGCTGGGCGTGCATGCGAACGGCGCCGAGTTGAACTTCTATGTGAACGACATCAGCGTGGGCGGGTTGAACGACGGCAGCGTGGCCGAGGGCTTCTTTGGATTCTTTGCGAAGACGGAAGGCAACCCCGGGCTGCAGGTGTACTTTGATGACGCGGGCGCGTGGGGACTCAAAGCATCATGAAGGCGCGCGGGCCGCGGATTGACTTGAACACGGCAACGTTGGCCGAACTGGTGCGCTTGCCGCGCGTGGGCGAATCGTTGGCGGGTGATATTGTGCGCGCGCGCCCCTACCGCAATGTGCGCGCGCTGCGCAATGTGCCGGGCGTGGGCGAGAAGCTCTTTCATGTACTGCGTCCGCTGGTGCAGGTGGGGCAGCACGCGGAGCCTGAAGTTGGCGCCCTGCCCGCAATCCCGGCGGCCGCCGACCTGGGCGCCGCCGACCGCAGCGGCCGGCTGGATGTGAACTCTGCCACCATGGCCGAGCTGATGCGCCTGCCGGTGATGCGCCTGGCACTGGCCGAACAGATTCTGCTGGCCCGTCCGTACCAGAATCTGACGCAGCTCCTGCTGCTGCCCGGCATCGGCGAAAAGCTTTACCAGCAGCTGCGCGAGCATTTGCGCGTGGCAAAAGCTGCGGCTGCCGTTCACGGCCCAAGCTTTGACTTGAACACCGGCAGCCCGCGCGCACTGCTCGAGCTGCCCGGCATGACGGCTGATCTTGCGCTGGCCATTTTGGACGGGCGCCCGTTTGCTTCCATGGCCGACCTGCGCCACCTGCCCGCAATCACGACAGCGCAATATCAGTTGCTCTTCGATTATGTTTCTGTGGCTGCGCCGGCGCCCGTTGCGGTGGCTATAAACCCAATCGCGGAAGCAGCTGCGGACACGCAGCCAAGGCTGCCCAGCTGGCTGGAAGAACCACCCGTTGCACCCGCCAAACCGGCAGCTAAGGCAAGTGCGGCAGCCAGCACAAAAGAAGGCGGTGCGCCATTTTTAGAGGGGCCTGCTGCCGCCGAAGTGCAACCGATAACACGCGGCCTAACGGTGGACACACCCGCAGCCGAAGATGGCGAGCTGCCCCAGTTTCTGCGAGCCGCCGGCGACAAGCGCGCACAGCCGGAATGGGCGCTGCGCAATCGCTTTAAACGACCTGAACCAGTGGTGACCACTTTTGAAACCGAAGAGGTGCCGGAAGCAGGCGGGCCTACGATTGAAAAAGCAGCGCAGACCGGGCCGCGCACCGTGCGCATGGTAAATGCTGATGAGCCACTGACCGAGCCGCACCCGGTGCCGGGCACGCGCCGGCGCAGGCGGGGCATTCCGGTAGCGTGGGCTGCAGGTGCAACACTTTTATTGGCGGTAGTTGTGGGCGGGGGCACGGCGTGGTATCTGACGCGCGAGCCCGCTGCTGCGGAAACACTTCAGGCTGCTGCTGCCAGCGAGCCCACCGCAGCGCAGCTTGACACAGCCGCAGCAGCCACACCAATACCAACCGCCACAATGGAGCAGCCCGCAGCCACCAGCACGCCGGAAGCCACCGCGCTGCCTCAGCCCACGGCAACGCAGATGCCCACTGAACTTCCCGCCACCACTTTGGTGCCAACGGAGCTGCCCACCGCCACACCCGAGCCTACCGCAGCACCCACCGCAGCACCCACCGCCGTACCCACCGCCGTTCTACCGCCGCAGCTACCGTTTGCGCTTGGAGCTGCGTTGTGGTCAGAGAACTTCGACCCAGCCACCTTCACTTGGGGCAAAGGACTGCGCACATTCGCCGCATCTGGTTTTGTAGATGGCGCGCTGCAGGTTAAGTTCAATGAAAAAAGTGCGCACTATTGGTCGGCCGGCCCCAAATACACCGTCAGCGGGCGCAACTTTTATTATGACAGCGATATCCGCGTTGGCCCGTGCCTGCCCAAAGACAACTACGGCCTGGTCTTCCAATCAGACGCAAACAGCTTTTTTGCAGTCACCATCACTTGCGAAGGCGGCTACCGTTTCTTCGTGCGCGTTAAAGGCGAGGATCAACTGCTCCGCGCCAAGCTATCCGCGCTGGTGCCCGCCGGCCCCGGCACACACCGTGTGGGTGTGCTGCTGGTGGGCGACTCTTACGCGCTTTATGTAAACGGCAATCGCGTTGATGCAGTGGTGGTGCGTGATCTTTCCCGTGCGCCACTCGGCAACTTTGGTGTTTACGCGCGCGCCGTGGAAACTACAGAACTGCTGGTTGCCTGGGACAACATGGCCGCGATAACTGTGCTGCCCTAACCAGCACGCCCGCCGCACCATGCTGCCCACAGTGACAATTTACAGCGACGGCGCGTGCGACCCGAACCCCGGCCCGGGCGGCTGGGCTGCACTGATTGAAGGCGGCGGCAACGCCCGTACGGTGCAAGGCGGCGAACGCCAGACCACCAACAACCGCATGGAGTTGACCGCTGTAATTGAGGCGCTGCGCGCCCTGCCCGTGCCGAGCGCCGTGCGGGTAAGCACGGACTCGGAATACTTGCAGCGCGGCATCACCGAATGGCTGGCCAAGTGGCAGCAAAAAAACTGGCGCACGCAAGCGCGCAAGCCCGTTGCCAACCGGGATCTGTGGGAACAGCTGCTGGACGCGGAAAAACGCCATAGCGTGCAGTGGCTGTGGGTGCGCGGCCACAATGGCGACCCGCGCAATGAAAGGGTTGACCGCCTGGCCCGCTCTGCAATTCCAAATTAACCAGCGGCACCAGCGCTGCGCAGCCAAACCCGTGCGTGGGTGTGGCGCGCAGCTCCATTTTTGAGCTGGCAGCCCGTTTGCGGGCCGGCAGCCAGCTTCCAAAAACTCGCTGAAATTCCCCTTGCGGAAAATCCAGATTTGTGCAAAAATCAGGGCAGATTCAGTCCAAGGAGAAAATCATGGCAGATGCAAAGAAACCGTTGAACAAATCCCAGCTTACCGCGCTCGTCGCGGAAAAGACGGGCCTGAGCAAATCACAGGTAACCCACGTAATGGGCGCACTTGGCGAGCTTGCCCATCAGGAACTGGGAAAGAAGGGACCGGGCTTGTTTGTGGTGCCCGGCATGGTCAAGCTAAGCGTGACCATCAAGGCGGCCAGCCCCGCCGGTACCCGTGCAAACCCCTTTAAGCCAGGGGAAATGATGGAAGTAAAGGCCAAGCCGGCACGCAACGTTGTAAAGGCGCGCGTGCTCAAGGTGCTGAAAGACGCCGTATAAACGACGCCCGCCGCAACCCTGCATAAAAACGGACTGCAATAGCGCGGTCCGTTTTTGTTTTAAGCGCCGTGGCGGACGCGGCTAAAATCACCTGTAGACTAAGCCAATGAGCGCTGTCCAACAAGTTCTGCTGCGCGCCGCACAACCGCGCGACATGCGCCGCATTCGCGCCATTATTCGGCGCGCGCGCATTAACCGCCTCGGACTGCGCTGGCGCCGGTTTACAGTGGCCGTCAGCGGCACGCAAATCATTGGCTGTGTTCAGCTCAAGCCGCACCGCGACGGGACCGTTGAACTGGCCTCGCTGGCAGTGGAACGTGACTGGCGCGGCCGGGGCATTGGCGACCAGCTGGTTGCGGACTGCGTGGCCCGCCACGCGGCCGCGCTGCACTTGATGTGCACGCACAAACTGGTGGCCTACTATCTGCGCCTGGGCTTTGCAGTGGTGGCGCTGCCGGACCTGCCACCCTATTTTCGCCGGCTTATGCGCGTGCTTGCAGTTGTGGCACCGCGCGCCATCAAACGCAGCCGCATTGTGGTGATGGCACGCGGCACTTAGCTCGGCTCACGCAGCGCCCGGCTGCTGCTGCCGGGTGCCAAGCTTTTTTGTGCGCAAAACTGAAACATGCTGACCGAATCTACGATTAACGCAGCACTGGCGGGCTTGGCACTGGGCCACCCACTGCACTGGTTTGAAAGCATCGGCTCCACAAACGATGCTGCCAAAAAGCTGGCGGCAGCCGGCGCCGCCACTGGAACACTGGTGGCAGCCGATCTGCAAACCGCCGGCCGCGGACGCGCCGCCAACCAGTGGCAGACGCCGCCGGGCAGCGCGCTAGCCGCAACAGTCATTCTGCATCCAGCGCTGCCGGCAGCGCAAACTGCACAACTGGCGCTGTTGGGCGGACTCGCGGCACAGCGCGCCATCACGGCCGTCACCAAACTAGACGCGCTCCTAAAATGGCCCAACGATGTGCTGATTGGCGACCGCAAAGTTTGCGGCGTGCTGGCCGAGAGCAGTTTTGCCGGCGACCGCTGCGAGTGGGTGGTGCTGGGTATTGGGATAAATGTAAACGCTGCGCCGCAGCTTTCCACAGCCGCAGCACTGCCGGCCACTGCCCTCGCCGTTGAAGCGGGCGCACCTGTGAACCGCCTGCATCTGCTGCACGCACTGCTCGCACAGCTGGCAGCACTGCTGCCCATGCTTGGCACCAGCCAACTGAGCGCCGCATGCAATGCAGTACTGGCGTGGCGCGGTGTGCGCGTGGAAGTGGATGGTGCAGCACCAGCAGCCGGAGTGCTGCTGGGCCTCAATGCTGATGGCGCCCTGCAGTTGCGCACGGACGACGGGCAAACCGTGACATTGCACACCGGCAGCCTGCGGCGCACAGGCTGAACCGAGGACGGCAACCCTGAAGCTGGTGCAGTTTGACACGCGAACTCCCCGGGAAGTGATCCATCCCTTCCAGCCGATTGCAAGATACCGGCGAGAAGCCTCACAACTTGTGTGCCACGGGCGCGCACACCACTGCTGGACGCCTTGAGCCATGGGATCGAAGTGCTGGCGCAAAGCCTCGGCAACCTACCCGCCCAAGTCCCGCCCACAAAAGTTACGTGTTTGTGGTGACCGACGGGACTCACATTTCGAACCCCAAGATAACCAGCCGCAGCTAAACCAAATGAATACGAAAAGACGAACGGTTGGAGTTTTATCTTCTTGAGTCCAGACATGCGCGCGGTTCGCGAAGCCAGCCACATGAGAATCCAAGTGGACAAAGCGCTAATGTTTCACAAAATTCGCTAGGGCAGCAATGATGCTTGGGCTTCACTCAAGGACCAAACTAGTATCTTACGAAGTCGAAGCGGGCAAGAGTTCGCATTATATCTGGACAACCGCAAACCCCCGAATGTCCAAATAAGAAGTGAGGCACCAGCTTTCATAGAACAATAACCCTTGAGCCCGGTAGCAACACGCGCAGCGAGCACGCAAAAGGTCAAGAATGTGCGGCGGTTTCATAACTACTGCAATCAACCATTTCAGAACTTAAGGCTACAAGAAACTGCGCTTACCCAAAGCACGCGCCGGGGTTTGGAGCAAATTGAAAGATGCATTCCTTTTCGGCGATTCCCCGCAACACGTGGCATATTAGTAACCGGATCGAGGCGCAGTTCGCAATTTTTCCGACCCCTGTGCCGAATCCGACCCGCAATCCTCAATTGCACTGTGTTCCGGATCCCTTCAGGCTGCACACCGCACAAGCAAGCGGGCTGCTTCAAAAGTTAGCTCGCTTGAATTTCACGTCCGCCATGTAAAAGAATCAAAACCGAGGTCCGACTAAACCCAACCCACTATGCAAACAGGACTCGTTACCTTTATCGCAGCGATATTAAATGCAACCACGGGAAGCGAACAGGAAAGCGCAAGCCCTCGCAGAGATGCTTGAAACACTTGAATATCCAAGTGCGTCCAACCTAAGTGTGATATGGATTGGGGAGAGTCACCGCAATACTTTTTGTAATTCTGCCGCACGGCCAACTCTGGCAGCGGCAGCGGTGCGCACAAAAAGAATTCAGCTTTTAAGTGCGGTCCCCGTGCTGAGTGCGGCAGAAACGATAAGCCTCTACCAAAACTTTGTCACGCTCGCTTAATGTTCCACTGGCAGGGCGGAGACGGTGGTTGGGCGCGGAGATTTTACAGAGGCCTTCCCACTGTTTGGTTTAGACCTCCTGGATTATGATGGATTGTCTTCTAAAAAGTTGACATTATGTGGCTTTGTGTGCCGTGTCGCAAGCCGTAAAGCGGTACTTTTTATTGGGACTAACTTACGCAGTGCGTACCATGCACTTCAAATTAGCACGAGCGCTAACTACCAGAAAGTGGCACGCCCAACACAATTAGCAAAATGAATTATAAAATCATTTACCAAACTACAGGCACCACCGTACGGTGGTTGTAGACCACCCAAAACTTCTGGTAATGATGGTAAAGGAACACCGACGGATGGATCCACCTCCATGCTGGATTTCTACAAATTGACAGAATCCACCGAAACCCCATCCGGATACTTGCCAATAATCGAATGTACATTCCGTAGATCTTTAAGTTGATCTACTTGCAGCCCGCCACTTC
>OFRL01000108.1_pt1 | contig 45173 bp, 41 predicted proteins | sample 1543121 | NCBI WGS metagenome assembly OFRL01 (sample SAMN07774228, study PRJEB24372) | wastewater metagenome | isolation source: Lake Maggiore Cannobio | place: Italy: Cannobio | collected 2016-01
CGACCGAGCTTACATGGACGTACTTGCAGCGTCCCCCGCAACCGGACCCACCCCGCCAAACCACGGAATGCACGCTGTTGCCGTTGCTGTTGCTTCGGCTTTTGCTTCGGCAGGTGCAGGGCGCAGCCCTGCAAAGAACCCTATCCTCGCGGTCGGCTGCGCGAGGGCACCAGTGCGAACGTATCCACCGCCAGCTTCTCCGCATGGTTCAACCACGCGCGGATCTCCAGATCATCCACTTCGTGGTCCAGCCCGAACGACACGTTGATCTTGCCGTTGGCATCGGGCTGCACCCACTGCTGCGCCAGTACCACCTTGCGCTGCGAGGACACCGCCTCGATCCAGAAGCCGCGATCCGGGCGCGTGCTCGCCACCAGCTGCAGCATGTACTGGCCGGCACGGGTACGACGACCCTTCTGGGTGATCATGTGCGCCTGGCGCACGCTCGGGCGCGGGCCCTGGAACGCATCCAGCGGTGCATCCACCGCGATGCCGCCACGCAGGTCGTTGTCGCGGTACAGCTTGATGCCGTTGTCGCGGTTGACCAGCAGGGCGCACCAGTCACCGTCGGCCGAGCCGTCCTCGAACGCGGTGCAGCGGTCGACGTAGGCCAGGGTGTTGTCCGGGTTGGCATCGTCGAACTGGCGTGAGGTGTTTTCCAGGTACACGGACTTCAGACTCCAGTCCTTGTCGTACTCCAGCAACACCGGTGGCTGTACGTGCTGCAGGCCGACCACCACCTGGTCATCGCCATCGATCTTCAGCTCGCGGGTCGGTTCGCCCAGCCACAGTGAACGCGCGAAGGCCAGATACTGCGGATAGTCACGGCCACCATCGCGCTGGGTGGCCACGCTGGCGCTGGGCGCGCGCTGGCTGTCGATCAGCGAACGGCCGAAGCCCATCGTCTTCAGGTTCGGGTCCAGTAGGCTGAGCAGGGTCGCACCCGAATCCAGGGTGGTGCCGGCATCGGCGCTGAGCTGCTGCGGGGCAATGCCATCACCCAGGAACAGCAGCAGGTTCTCACGCTTCTGCCGGGTCAGGATGTGGGTCAGATCGTTGGGCATCGCCAGGTGGTCGGAGGCGATCACGATCAGCGTGTCCTTGCCGTACGGGCTGGCCTGGATGCGTTGCACCAGCTGCGAGATCAGCCGGTCGCTGCACTTGAGCGCGTTGAGCATGTTGATGTTGCCGTACTGGCTCTGGTAGCGCTCGCCCTTGCACGACACCGGCAGATGACCGGCCGGGTGGTGGGTGTCCATGGTCAGCGTGGTCAGCATGAACGGCGAACCGGCGCGCGAGAGCTGCTCGAAGCGCTGGTAGGCGGTATCCAGCAGCACGTCATCGTGCACGCCCCAGGCCGAGTAGTGGACGCGGCCGATCTTCTTCTGCTGCTTGAACCACGCCAGGTCATGCACTTCATCGAAACCATGGCTGGCCAGGAACTGGCCCTTGCCGGCGAACTGGCCGTTGGCACCGCCCAGATAGTGGTTGGTATAGCCCTGCTGCTTCAGGTAATCGCCCAGGCACACGGCCTTGGGCAGGAAGCTGCCCATGCGGTCCATGCTGTTCTCATCACCCTGCGAGGTGGTCAGCGGCACGCCGCACATCGACGACACCAGGCCGGCGATGGTCCAGCCGCTGCCCTCGGCCGAGGCCAGGTTGCGCACGTCCAGTGACTCGGACGCCAGGCGGTTGAGGTTGGGCATCAGGCCGGGAAACACGGCCTCGTCCAGGTAGGTACGTTCCAGGCTCTCGCCGTAGATCCAGACGATGTTGCGCGGGCGCTGCAGCGGCTGCGTCGGCACCTGGTATTCGGGTGCGATGCGGGCGAAGTCGACCGGCCGCAGCTGCTGGTACAGGCGCTGGCCGTCGCGGGCCAGCGGACTGATCATGATCGTGGCCACCCACACGGCCGCGAAACCGGCGAACAATGCGCCACCATGGCCGGGCCGGCGCCAGCGCTTCACCCGCGTGGCGAACAGCGGCAGCAGCGAGACCAGCGCCAGCACGATGAAGCCGGCGATATAGCCCTTGAAGTCGGAGACACCGGCGCCTTCCATGTCGGCGCCGAGGTGGTACAGGGTGGCGGCATTGAGCCCATCACCGGACAGCTTGTCGATCAGCCACCACGCGCTGAGCATGAGCAGCAGCAGCGAGAACGCACCAGCCTTCCACCACACCCACTTGTCGGACGCGAGGAACAACCAGCACAGCAGCAACAACGACAGCAGCAGTATCCAGAGCATAGGCAGCTTCGGCAGTGACGGGGTGGTGGTGATGGACGTCGTACCGACGCGTGTCCATCCGACCGACGCTGCCACAAGCACATGCACATGACAGGCCGATGACCCGATAGTGCATGCACGAACCTGACTGAAATGTTTGTTGAAATAACACGCGCGCAATCGCGCTAAGAAGGTAAAACGAGCGTGAAGGGCTTCGTTGGATTACATTAAAAACCGCATGAATACGGGTGTTTTCGTCGACGCGCTAGCGGTGCCCGCGCTCTTCGCGTGCACGCGCACGACGGTCGAACAGCAATGCACTGGTCACGATGCCCAGGCCGAGCACCACGCCGATGAACAACAGAATCAGGGCGATGAGCGGGTAGCCGAACAGGTGCCAGCCGGTGTCGATCTTCATCATCATTGCCGCAGCCATGATCAATGCCGCGCTGATGATGCCGGCTGCCACCCGGTTGGCGATCTTCTGCAGGTTTTCCATCAACCGTGATTCTTCCAGCCCGGTCACCTTCATCTGCAGGCGGTTCTCGGCGAGCAGCGCCATGATGTCCGACAGCTTGCGCGGCCCATCGCGCAGCAGCTGCTGCAACTCCATCGCCTCGCTGGCGATGTTGGCTGCCGACAGCGATTTCTTCAGGCGCGCACGCATCACGTGCTGCAGCTGGCGCTCGACGATGCGGCGGGTTTCCAGCTCGGGTGCCAGCAGCCGGCACACGGTTTCCAGATTGAGCAGCGCCTTGCCCAGCAGGCTCAGTTCCGGTGGCGTGCGCAGGCCGCAGGCGGTGGCGATGCGCACCATGTCCAGCACCACGCGGCCTTCGGAGAAGCTACCGCTGGCGGCGTAGCGCGCGATCAGCTGTCCGGTCTCGCGCAGGTAACGCTCTTCGTCGAAGGCCTCCAGCCGCGTGCTGATGCTGATCAGGTCGTCGGCCACTTCTTCGCCACGACCATCGACCGCGGCGAACAGGATCTTCAGCAGGCGCTCGCGCAGACGCGGCGGCATGTGCGCGACCATGCCCAGGTCGAAGATCGCCAGCCGTCCATCTGGCATCACCCGCAGGTTGCCCGGGTGCGGGTCGGCATGGATCTCGCCATGCACGAAGATCTGGTCCAGGTAGCCGCGGATCAGCGCCGCCGCCAGAGGATCCATCGATTGCTCGGTGCGGCGCACATCGGGAATCGCATCCACGCGCACGCCGGTGGCCAGTTCCATGGTCAGCACGCGCTGGCTGCTGTAGTCCCACAGCGGCTGCGGAATCCACAGGCGGCGGAACGGCTTCAGGTGCCGGCCGAAACGGGCCAGGTTCTCGGCCTCGGCGTGGTAGTCCAGCTCCTGCATCAGGGTCTTGGCGAACTCGTTGAGCCAGTCGCGCAGGCGCACGCGACGGCCCACCTGGGTCAGGTGGTCGGCGGCCAGCGCGAAGCTGCGCAGTGCCTCCAGGTCCGAGCGCAGCTGCGCGGCGACCTCGGGTTTCTGCACCTTCACCGCCACCTGGCGGCCATCGTGCAGCACCGCGCGATGCACCTGCGCGATCGAGGCACAGCCCAATGGCTCGGGATCGAACGCGGCGAACAGCTTGTTCACCGGCGCGCCCAGCTCCTGTTCAACGATGGCATGGATGCGCTCGACCGGAATCTCGGCCACCTTTTCCTGCATGCGCTCCAGCGCCGTGGCGAACTCCACCGGCACCATGTCCGGGCGGGTGGACAGCATCTGGCCTAGTTTGACGAAGGTCGGTCCCAGCGCTTCCAGGTCGCTGACGAACTGTTCCGGGTTGCCATCGGCGGGGACGTCGGCCTGGTTGCTGGCCGCGTCCAGGTTCATGCCCGAGAACACGCCCGAATGGCGGTAGCGCATCAGCAGGCGCAGGATCTGGCTGCGCCGGTTCATGCCTTTGACCAGCGGGGGATTGCCATTGGCGGTGGGCGGATTGCTCAAGCGACACTCCCATGCGACGGATACAGGTAGTGCCGGCCGCTGGCCGGCAATGTCCGGATTACGCAGTGTCGCCGGGGGGCGGTAGGCACGCGGTGAATCCGACCGCTTCCGCAGCTGCCCCGGTATCGGTCAGAATCCGCTCATTCCCTTTCTTGGACGCCCCATGGCCGGTGCCAGCCTGTTCGCCCTGCTCGACGATATCGCCACCCTGCTCGACGATGTCTCGGTCCTGACCAAGGTCGCGGCAAAGAAGACCGCCGGCGTGCTGGGCGACGACCTGGCGCTGAACGCGCAGCAGGTGACCGGGGTCAACGCCAACCGCGAACTGCCGGTGGTGTGGGCGGTGGCCAAGGGCTCGCTGGTGAACAAGGTGATCCTGGTACCGGCGGCGCTGGCGATCAGTGCACTGGAGGCCTGGCTGCACAGCCGTGGCTGGAACGTACCGCTGATCGTGCCATTGATGATGATCGGCGGTGCCTTCCTCTGCTTCGAGGGCGTGGAGAAGCTGGCGCATCGCTTCCTGCATTCGGCTGACGACGATGCCGAGCATCAGGCCGAGCGGCGCAAGGCGCTGGCCGATACCCAGGTGGACATGGTGGCGTGGGAGAAGGACAAGGTAAAAGGCGCGATCCGCACCGACTTCATCCTCTCGGCCGAGATCATCGTGCTGACCCTGGGCGTGGTCGCCACCGCACCGTTCACCAATCAGGTGGTCACCCTGGCCGTGGTTGCACTGGCGATGACGGTCTTCGTCTATGGGCTGGTGGCGGGCATCGTGAAGCTTGATGACGTCGGCCTGTACCTGTCGCGCAAGGGTGGGGCTGTGGCCGCCTTCGGTCGCGGCCTGGTGGCCTCGGCGCCGTGGCTGATGAAGTTCCTGTCGGTGGCCGGCACCATCGCCATGTTCCTGGTGGGCGGCGGCATCCTGGTGCACAACGTGCCGGCACTGCACCACGCGGTGCAGGCGCTGGGTGGCGAAGGGCAGTGGGGCTGGCTGATCAGCGCTGCGGCCAACATGGTGGTGGGCATCATCGCCGGTGCCATCGTGCTGGCGGCGGTGACCGGGTTCCAGAAGCTGCGCGGTAAGTAAGCGGCGGCCCATTGCCCGGTGGAGGCCGACCTTGGTCGGCGCTTTGTTTACGCGCGTGCCAACCAAGGTTGGCACCTACCGAGGCGCTGTCCTTTGCGTTGGTAGAGGCCGACCTTGGTCGGCGCTTTGTTCCGGCGTGAGCCAACCAAGGTTGGCACCTACCGAAGCGCTGTCCTTTGCGTTGGTAGAGGCCGACCTTGGTCGGCGCATTGTTTCCGCGTGTGCCAACCAAGGTTGGCACCTACCAAAGCGCTGTCCTTGGCGTTGGTAGAGGCCGACCTTGGTCGGCGCTTTGTTTCCACGTGTGCCAACCAAGGTTGGCACCTACCGAAGCGGTTTGCGGTGGGCCGGACGATCAACCCGCCTGCACCCGGTTCTTGCCCTGCCGCTTGGCCGCATACAGCGCGTCATCGGCGCGCCGCAGCAGGGTCTCGGTATCGTCGCCGGGCTGCCATTGCGCCAGCCCGGCACTGAAATGCACCGGCACGCGCCGGTCCTGCACGGTCAGCACGCGGTGCGCCAGTGAACGCTGCAGGCGTTGCACGGTGGCCATGCTGTCGGCACCCTGGGTCTCCGGCAGCACCAGCACGAACTCGTCGCCACCCAGTCGCGCGATGCCATCGGTGGCGCGCAGCAGCAGCTTGCACACGGACACCAGGTGCTGCAGCAGCGCATCGCCACCGGCATGGCCATGTGCATCGTTGGTCTGGTGGAAATCATCCAGGTCGATCACCGCCACGCCCAGTGGTGAGTTGTTGCGCGCGGCGCGCGCCAGCTCGCGCTGCAGCAGTTCGTCCAGGCCACGGCGGTTCAGCGCCTGGGTCAGTGGATCGATGCGCGCCAGGTCACCGGCGGCGCGCAGTTCCTGCTCCAGCTCGGCAATGCGTTGCTCTGCACGTTCCACTTCCTGCCGCGCGTTGGCCAGGTGATCGCGCGCCTGCGCGGCCTGCTGCTGCACCTTGCCGGTGTCGCGCATCACGTCCTGCAGCAGCTGGTTGAGGTCGGCGATGCTGCGTGCCTCGCGCAACTGCAGCGCGTAGCTGCCGATGCGATCGTGGTACTCACCGGTGCTGGTGGCCATGCCGTCCATACGCTCGATGAACTCGCCCATCAACCCGCGCATCGCCGCCTTCGAATCGTCGATGCCCTGGCGCAGCAGCCCCTGCTTGTAGATCACTTCGCGCAGTTCGGCGCGGGTGCGCTCGACCGCCTCAGCTTCCAACGGCCCGTCCAGCAGCTGGCGTACTGCGGCGATCTGGCCCTGCAGCCAGCTGCGGTCATCCAGCAGCTCGCTCACGTTCTCCAGCAGCAGCGCGAACAGCTCAAGCAGCAGCGCCTGCTGCTCCTGCCAGCTCTCGGCACGCACGCCGACCTGGTGGCCGAGCTCGCGCACGCCCTGTTCGATCGGTTCCAGCGCCGTGCCCGGTTGCCACTGGCGCAGCTGCATGGCCAGCGTCTGCGCCTGCTCGCGCAGGTCCGGATCGTGCTGCAGCAGGGCCACCACCGCGCCGCCCAGCAGCAGGCGCAGCTGTTCGGACAGGCGTAGGCTTTCCGGCTGCCCATCCGGCGAATGCTGTTCGATGGTGCGGATGTACTTGTCGATCAGCTGCCGCATCGCGCGCCCATAGCGCGGCCAATCGGCGCTGGCCTGCGCCGACTGCAGGCGGTCGCCCATGTCGCCCAGTTCGCCGGGCAGGGTGGCCATGCCATTGGCGAACGCGGCCAGCAGCGGCTCCGGTGCGTCGGCCCCGGCGAACAGCTGCTGCAGGGCCACGCCACCGCCACCCTGCAGCACCACGCGGTCGCCCAGCCCATCGTCCACCACCGCGCGCACGCGTGCCGGCGGCCCAAGGGCGGTACCGGGGGCAGGGCGGTGGTCGGGCTGGTCCGTCATGGAGCAAATCCTGGGGCTGGCAGGGACTGGTTCCAGCATATCGGCGCGGCCGCCGACGGCTTGAACGGCTAGGATGGGCGACAGGATGCCGCAGTGGAGGTGGTGATGCGCGTGATGTTGCTGGGGGCGACCGGGCTGGTCGGTGGGCTGACCCTGTCCAGGCTGCTGGACGACCCGCGCTGCAGCGCCGTGATCGCGCCGACCCGCCGCCCGTTGACTGTGGCCCACGCCAAGCTGGAGAACCCGGTGCTGGCCTTCGATGCACTGCCCGACGCAGCCGAATGGACGCGCGTGGACGCGGTCATCTGCGCGCTCGGCAGCACCATTGCCCAAGCCGGCAGCCGCGAGGCCTTCCACCGTATCGACCATGACTACCCGCTGGCGTTCGCCCGCCTGGCGCAGGCGCAGGGTGCGCAGACCTATGTGCTGAATTCCGCAGCCGGCGCCAACCCGCAGTCGTCGATCTTCTACAGCCGGGTGAAGGGCGAGCTGGAGCATGACCTGCGCGCGCTGGGCTTCAACTCGTTGACCCTGGTCCGCCCCGGGCTGATCGGCGGCGAGCGCACCGAGGTGCGACGTGGCGAGCGCCTGGCGCTGACGGTGTTGGGGGCATTGGGGCCGCTGCTGCCACGGGCGTGGCGGATCAACCCGGCCAGCGAAATCGCGAAGGCACTGGTCGAGGCCGCGCTGGCCCCGCAACCGGGGCAGCATGTGGTGGCATCGAGCGCGCTGGTCGGCTGATGTCGCGTGCGCTGCGCCTGACCCAGCTTCAACAGCTGCTGCGCCGCCATCGACGGCCGGTGGCCGGGCAGGTGCTGGCCGAAGCGCTGGGCATCAGCTTGCGAACGCTGTACCGCGATATCGAGACCCTGCGCGAGCAAGGCGCCGACCTGCGTGGTGAGGCTGGCGTCGGCTACCAGCTGGCACCTAGCGATACCCTGCCGCCGATGACCCTGCCACCCGCAGAGATCGATGCACTGGTGCTGGGCCTGCGCTGGGTTGCGGCCCGCACCGAACCCGCGTTGGCCGAGGCCGCACGCGATGCTTTGGCGCGTATCGCGCATGTGCTGCCTGCAGCGCGCCGCGAAGCGCTGCGTGACAGTGGCCTGCGCGTGGGCCCTTCGCGCGCTGCGGCCAAGGTGCCGGCGGCACGCCTGCAGGCCGTGCGTGAGGCTGTGGGGTCGCAGCAGCGCTTGAAGTTCGGCTACCAGGATGCACAGGGCCAGCGCAGCGAGCGCATTGTCTGGCCGTTCGCACTGGGCTACTTCGATGAAGTGCCGATGCTGGCGGCGTGGTGCGAGAGCCGCGAGGACTTCCGCCATTTCCGGCTGGACCGCATCCGCCAGGTGCGCGTGCTGGAGGATCGCTACCTTGTGCCGCGCGCCACCCTGCTGCGGCGCTGGCAGAAGGCACAGGGCATCGCACCGGACTGGCTGGACCGTTCGTAGGGTCGAACTTGCTCGACCGCTTCTGTGCTTCGCTTCCTGCTTCTGGGGGAGGGCGGCCTTCGCTCTTTGCTTCTGGTAGGGGTCGAGCTTGCTCGACCGCCTTTGATCTTCGCGAACAGCAGTCGAGCAAGCTCGACATCTACCAGGGCAAGGGCAACAGCAGTCGAGCAAGCTCGACATCTACCAGGGCAAGGGCAACAGCAGTCGAGCAAGCTCGACATCTACCATAGCAACGACAACAGCAGTCAAGCACGCTCGACGCTACTGACAGAATCTGTCAGCAGGGCCGTACCACCATGAACGCTCCCAACAACGGAGGTTCCCCATGTTCACGCCCAGCACCCTGCTGCAGTACGTGCGCGACGTCGCCGCCAGCGCCACGTTCTACAGCGGCATTCTCGGCAAACCACCGGTCGAGCAGTCGCCCGGTTTCGCCCTGTTCCTGCTCGGCGATGGCGCTGCGCTGGGCCTGTGGCAACGCGACGACGTGCAACCGCCGGTGTCCGCGCAGGCCGGTGCCGCCGAACTGGCGATGGTGGTCGCCGACCTGGAGGCCGTGCAGCAGATGCACGATGCGTGGCAAGCGCTCGGCGTGCGGATTCTGCAGGCACCGGTGACCTTGGAATTCGGCCACACTTTTGTCGGGGCAGACCCGGATGGCCACCGTCTGCGTGTGTACAGCCGTGCCGAGGGCATGGTCGCGCGGAACTGATCAAGGGAGGGGGCCGGCACTTGCTGGCTCCTGGACCTACCCTTGCTTCTGCGCTGCTTCGATGACGATTGAAAATGTCTCGTCGTCTTCCGAATCCCATTCAATGGCCAGCTGGGCCAGCTCTCCTACCACATCGCGGCCGGGATTGCACCGCCTGAGTTCCTTGATGAACTGCCGTATCTGACGGGGTGTCAGTTCACAACCTGGATAGTCAAACAGATTGAGCGCGGCATCTGAAGCACGGTCCAGCAGTTCAGGTGCGAGGATGGAGTAGGCTTTGATGTAGCGGGAGAACGGAATATCCGACAGGAAGTTGTCAGTTGCAGTCATGATCGACGCATCATGTGGTGGGTCGCGAAGAAACTCCCTCATGACTGCCAGGACGACTTCCAATGACGGTGGTTTTGTCAGAGGTCTGTAGAAGTGGTCGGCGTATGCACAGCAGCCTTCGTGGGTGACCGCAGCATCCGATAGCGTTGCCAGCGTTGAGATCCAGACGTCAGCGTCCAGCGGCGTAGCCGGTTCGGCGTCCCCTTGTTGATCGGTTCTGGCGATGAGCGCCCGGACGATGGGCTCGCCATTGCGCCATGACTGCAGACGAGAATCGATAATCGCGTAAACCTGCTCCTGCTTGTCCCACATGGCGTCCGGTGAAGGCATTTCGCTTTGCGGAAAAAGGGAGAAGAAATCCGAGGAATAGGGTGCGCGTTTGCAGAAGTAGCGAACGGTAAATTCCAGCAATTCCGGATCAAACGCCGCGCCGGGGATTTCGTCCTGGAAAGCAGCTTCGATGCATGCCAAGGCATCTTCCGGCGAAAGAGCGGCCGCCACCGCAGATCCGATCGATGCGTCAAGGAACGCGCTATTTCGGGAGAGCCAACGCAGGAAGATGATGTCCAGAACCCAACTCGTGCTCGATGGATCCTCGTCCCTCGGCAGCAATGTACTGAACGGGGAGGCGCGGAAAAAATCATCAACCTTGTTCCGGATTTCTTCGAGTGTGGGCGGTGTCTCGAACATGGGGATTCGACGTCCAAAGAGAGGCTCAATGCTATCGAGCTACTCTTGGGAATCCATGCAACTATTCTCAAAATGCTCCCTTGCGCTCTCGCCCGACTGTCGGAGAGCCCAGTAGATCCACGTCCATGCGTAGATGGGGCGCGACGGAGTGGGCACAAAAAAACGCCGGGCATTGCCCGGCGTTTCTCGAATTCATGTGCCAACCAAGGTTGGCACCCACCAGTCAGTTTCATGTGCCAACCAACGGTTGGCACCCACCGATAAGGTGGCCGATCAGCTGGCCAGCGCCAGGTCGTCCATCATCGCGCGCAGGAAACGAGCGGCTTCGCCGCCGGTGGCCGCGCGGTGGTCGAAGGTGACCGACAGCGGGATCACCTTGTGCGCTTCCACGCCGCCCATCACCGGGGTCATCTGGTGGCGGGCACGGCCGGCACCGACGATGGCCACGCACGGCGGCACCACGACCGGGGTCGCGTAGCGGCCGGCGAACATGCCGAAGTTGGACAGCGAGATGGTGTAGCCGCTCAGTTCCGAGGCGGCGATCGAACGCGATTCCACCTGCTCGCGCAGGCGGTTGACGCCTTCGCGGATGCCGCGTGCATCGAGCATGTCGGCGTTGCGCAGGGCCGGTACGAACAGGCCGTCGTCGGTGTCCACGGCGATGCCGATGTCCACCTGCGCGTGCAGGGTGCGGGTCAGCGCTTCACCGTCGAACCAGGCGTTCATCGCCGGCACCTTCTGTGCGGCGACCACGATCGAACGCACCAGGCGCGCGGTGACGTCGTTGCCCGGCAGCCAGGCGTGGATGTCGGCATCGTCGTTCAGCGTGGTCGGCACGACCTTGCTGTGCGCATCGGCCATCACGCGCGCCATGTTGCGGCGCACGCCCTTCAGCGGTTCCGGCTGGCCCTTGGCGACCACGCCCGGCGGCTGGGTACGCATCGGCTTGCCGGCGGCGGACAGCGGGGTGCGCGCTTCGCTCTGCACCGGGGCAGACACCTGCGCCGGGGCCGGCGCGGCATAGGCAGCAGCGGCAGCCGGTGCCGGAGCAGCGCCGAGCTTGGCGGTGCCGTTGGCGGCGGCCTGCTTGACGTCGGCCATGGTCACCGCGCCATCGGTGCCGGTAGCGGCCACGCGGCTCAGATCCACGCCCAGCTTGCGCGCCATCGCACGCACGGCCGGCACGGCCTTGACGCCACCGACGGCCAGCGCCTGTTCGGCATGCACGGCGTTGGAGCTCTGCATGGCGCCGACCACGGTACCGGCGTCGTCACGCTCGGCGGCGGCCGGCTTGGCTTCCTCCGCAGCGACCGGCGCAGCCGGCAGCGGCGGCGGGGTCGGTGCCGCGGCCGGTGCCGCATGGCCGTGGCTGTGGCCGGTGTCCTGGCCATCCGCGCGCTGCGGCAGGTTGGGGTCCAGTTCGAAGCTGGCCAGCACCGAGCCGGTCGGGATGATGTCGCCGGCAGCGCCGGACAGCTTCAGCACCTTGCCGGAGAACGGCGACGGCACCTCGACGACGGCCTTGGCGGTCTCCATCGAGACCAGCGGCTCGTCCAGCTTGATCACATCGCCTTCCTTGACGAACCACTCGACGATGGTCGCGTCCGGCAGGCCTTCGCCCAGGTCGGGCAGGTTGAAGTTCTTGGTCTGGCTCATTTGCAGTTCTCTTCCAGCAGTTCCAGTTCGCGGGCCGGCAGCCAACCCGTCGCGCCATTGGCGCGCTCGGACCACCACCACCCGCCGTGTTCGTGATGAAGCTTCACCATCTCGCCGCTTTCCACATCCAGCTCGCGGGCGTCGTAGTCGCACAGCGCTTCGGCGCGACCCTCGTCCAGCAGCTGCAACCAGGCGATGGGCGCCCATCCAGCGCGCCCATCGTTGGTGCGTACCCAGGCAAACGCCGGCCATTCCTCGTCACGGACACCTACTTCGACGATCTGGCCGGTGTGGAACCGGAGCGGGTTGGGATACTGGCTGCGGTAAGCCCCCAGAAGGCGGGCCCGCATGTCAGCCGGCCGCCACCGCGCGCTTGGCCGCAGCCACGATCCGCTCAACGCTCGGCAGGTACTTCATTTCCAGGCGGAACAGCGGAATGTGGGTGTCGTAGCCAGTGACGCGCTCGACCGGGGCCAGCAGGTCGTAGATCGATTCCTCGGCCAGGCGCGCGGCGATCTCGGCGCCGAAGCCCGCGGTCTTCGGGGCCTCCTGCACGATCACGCAGCGGCCGGTCTTGGCCACCGATTCGGCGATGGTGGCGAAGTCCAGCGGACGCAGCGTGGCCACGTCGATGACTTCGGCACTGATGCCTTCGCCGGCCAGCTTGTCGGCCGCTTCCAGCGCTTCCTTCACCTGCGCGCCCCAGGTCACCAGGGTCACGTCGGTGCCGTCGCGCAGCACGAAGCAGACGTCCAGCGGCAAGGCTTCGCCGTCGTTGACGACCACTTCCTTGTACTGGCGGTAGATGCGCTTGGGCTCCATGTAGATCACCGGATCCGGTTCGCGGATCGCGGCCAGCAGCAGGCCATAGGCACGCTGCGGCGACGACGGCAGCACCACGCGCAGGCCCGGCACGTTGGTGAAGATCGCCTCGTTGGCTTCGCTGTGATGTTCCGGCGCGCGGATGCCACCGCCCCACGGCACGCGCAGCACCATCGGGCAGTGCAGGCGGCCACGGGTACGGTAACGCAGGCGTGCGGCGTGGCAGACGATATGGTCGACCATCGGATACATGAAGCCATCGAACTGGGCTTCTGCCACCGGCTTCATACCCTGCGCGGCCAGGCCAATGGTCAGGCCGGCGATGGTGGTTTCATCCAGCGGGGTGTCGAGGATGCGTTCGGAACCGAAGCGCTGCTGCAGGCCGGCGGTGGCGCGGAACACGCCGCCGTTGACGCCCACGTCCTCGCCCAGCACCAGCACCGACGGGTCGTGCTCCAGCTCCCAGGCCAGTGCCTGGGTGATGGCTTCGATCAGGGTGATGGGGGTGGTGGTCATGCTCTCTTCTCCGCGCGCGACGGCGGCGCTGTCGGCGGCGTTGGTGTGCGCGCCGGGCGCGCCGTTCTTGATCTCATCCATGGCGCTTCTCCAGGGCGATCGCCTGGGCACGCTGAGCCAGCAGGTCCGGCGGCGGATCGGCATACAGGAAGTCGAACATCGCCTCGACCGGCTGCACCGGCGTGTTGAGGTACAGGTTCACTTCCTCGTCCACGCGCGCGCCGCACTCGGCGACCCACGCGGTTTCCTCGTCCTCGCTCCACACACCGGCGTTGATCAGGTACTTGCGCAGGCGCAGCATCGGCTCACGCTGCCAGGCATCCTTCACTTCGGCGTCGTCGCGGTAGCGGCGCGCGTCATCGGCGGTGGTGTGGTCGGACAGGCGGTAGGTCATCAGTTCCAGCACGGTGCCACCGTTGCCGGCCAGCGCACGTTCGCGCGCCTGCTCCATCGCCGCCAGCACTGCGATCAGGTCGTTGCCGTCCACCTGCAGGCAGTGCAGGCCGCCGGCCAGGCCCTTCTGCGCCAGCGTTTCGGCACCGGTCTGGGCCGAACGCGGAACCGAGATGGCCCAGCCGTTGTTGACGATGCACAGGATCAGCGGCAGCTTGTAGGCGCCTGCCGAATTCAGTGCCGCATAGAAGTCGGTCTTGGAGCTGCCACCGTCACCGCACACCGCCACGGCGATCTGCGCTTCCTTGTTGAGCTTGAACTTCAGCGCCGCGCCTGCGGCATGCAGGCACTGGGTGGAGATCGGCACGCAGAACGGGAAGTCCTTGGCCGCGTTGCCGCCATAATCGTTGCCGCGTTCGTCGCCGCCCCAGTACATCAGCACGTCGTGCGGGCGCACGCCGCGCATGAACATCGCGCCATACTCGCGGTAGGACGGTGCGAACACGTCGTCCTTCTGCATCGCAGCGCCGATACCCACGTGCGCGGCTTCATGGCCCAGGCAGGCAGCATAGGTGCCGAGCTTGCCGGTGCGCTGCAGCGCGATGGATTTGCTGTCGAACGTACGTACGAACAGCATCTGCTTGAACAGCGGCACCAGGACCTTGGGGTCGCGCAGCGACGCGGGCAGGTCATCGCGGACGAGCTTGCCGTCCGTATCCAGGTACTGCAGGTATTCGATCTTGAATTCAGCGGCAACCGTCATTGCGTACTGCACCTTCGACAGAGAAGTTACAAATGATATGAATCGCCATGTTAAGGAACGCGTACGGAATAGCCTTCCTGCGCCGCAACACGGCGATTCCCCGTTTTACCCCTGCCGGCGGGTGGGGGGCCAATAACAACAACGTATTCAGTCGTTGCTGCAAAGCATCAGAATACGCCTCTGGCTGACCGCCAGTACAACGGCGCGGACGGTTCCACGCGCAGCCCCGGCATCAGCCGATGCTCCACGACCAACCGCACGCCCCGGTATGGACCCGGCGGCTGCCAGCGCGGCGGCAACGCGCTACCCTTGCCGCCCCCGATCTGGTCCCGCCCATGTCCGTCGACAACAACCAACGCGATCTCGAAGCCGGCATCCACACCGACCTGCAGGGACGCCTGACCTATGGCGGCTACCTGCGGCTGGACCAGTTGCTCAGCGCGCAGCAGCCGTTGTCCAACCCGCCGCACCATGACGAGATGCTCTTCATCATCCAGCACCAGACCTCGGAGCTGTGGCTGAAGCTGCTTGGCCACGAACTGCGTGCCGCAATCGGCTTCCTGCAGCGTGATGAAGTCTGGCAGTGCCGCAAGGTGCTGGCGCGCAGCAAGCAGGTGCTGCGCCAGCTGACCGAGCAGTGGTCGGTACTGGAAACGCTGACCCCGTCCGAGTACATGGGCTTCCGCGACGTGCTGGGCCCGTCGTCGGGCTTCCAGTCGCTGCAGTACCGCTACATCGAGTTCCTGCTGGGCAACAAGAACGCGCAGATGCTGCAGGTGTTCGAGCACGACCCGGCCGGCCAGGCGCAGCTGCGCACGGCACTGGAAGCGCCGAGCCTGTACGAGGAATTCCTGAAGTACCTGACCCGTTTCGGCCACGCCGTCCCGGCGGTGTACGAGGCCCACGACTGGACCCAGCCGCATGTGGCCGATGACGCACTGCAGCCGGTCTTCGAACGCATCTACCAGGACACCGATCGCTACTGGCGCGAGTATTCGCTGTGCGAGGACCTGGTGGACCTGGAGACCGCCTTCCAGCTGTGGCGATTCCGACACATGCGCACCGTGATGCGGGTGATCGGCTTCAAGCGCGGCACGGGCGGCTCGTCCGGCGTGGGCTTCCTGGCCAAGGCGCTGGAACTGACCTTCTTCCCCGAACTGTTCCAGGTGCGGACCAGCCTGCAGGCCGGGCCCCCGGCAGAAGAGGGCTGATCCGTATTCAGCTTGGATCCCGGCCGGCGGCTGGATCGTTTCAGATGCAAGTTCAGGGAGCAGGCTGGCACCTGCCTCAAACGGCGTGTATTTGACGTGAACGCCAGAAGTCGGTGATCCTCGCGCGTTGCTCCAACTGCACATCGGACGTGCTCGTCATCCACCGAACCAGGAAATCCGCATGAGCGTAAACGCCACTGCGAACACCCCAGAGCCGGCGCTGCCGGACTTCAAGACCACGCTGGGCCACCCGCGCCCGTTGTGGATGCTGTTCATGACCGAGTTCTGGGAGCGCTTTGCGTTCTATGGCATCCGCTGGGCCTTGGTGCTGTACATCGTCGCCCAGTTCTACAACGGCAGCGCTGCCGGTGAAGGCGACGCCAGCCGCATCTACGGCGCCTACCTGGCCCTGGTGTATGCCGCAGCGATCTTCGGTGGCTACGTGGCCGACCGGGTACTGGGTTACCAGCGATCGATCCTGACCGGCGCGATCATCATGGCCGCCGGCCTGTTCATGATCTCGCTGCCGCAGGAGCACATCTTCAAGCTCGGCCTGGCCACGATCATCGTCGGCAACGGCCTGTTCAAGCCCAACATCTCGACCATGGTCGGCAAGCTGTATGGCCTGAAGGACGAGCGCCGTGATTCGGGCTTCACCATCTTCTACATGGGCATCAACATCGGCGCGATGATCGCCCCGGTGCTGACCGAGTACCTGGCCCGCAAGGTCTTCGGTACCGACGCGATGCCGTCCTACAAGGTCGTGTTCATCGCCTCGGGCGTGGGCATGCTGATTTCGCTGGTGTGGTTCTACATCGGTCGTGCCGGCCTGAAGGGCATCGGTGCACCGCCGGCCGGCGCTGAAGGCTTCGGCCGCATCATCATGGTGCTGGCCGGTGCCGTGGTCGCCATCCCGGTCGCCTACTTCCTGCTGGCCACCGGCGCCACCGCACTGGCCTGGATCCTGGGCGCGATGTTCACCGCGCTGGCCATCCTGCTGCTGGTCGAGGGCATCCGCGAAGGCAAGGTGCAGCGCGACCGCGTGATCGCGATGCTGATCATCTTCGCCTTCAACGTGATGTTCTGGATGTTCTTCGAGCAGGCCGGCAGCTCGTTCACCTTCCTGGCCGAGAACATCGTCAACCGCCAGTTCGGTGACTGGACGTTCCCGACCGCGTGGTTCCAGTCGGTCAACTCGGTGGCCATCATCACCCTGGCGCCGATCATCGCCTGGATCTGGGTGGCCATGGGCCGCGCCAATCCGTCCATCCCGCGCAAGTTCGGCCTGGGCCTGCTGTTCAACGGCGCCGCCTTCGCCCTGCTGATGTACGCGCTGTCGCAGATGGTCGTGGACGGCAAGATCCCGTTCTGGACCCTGTTCATGGTCTACGTCATCCAGTCGGTGGGTGAGCTGTGCCTGTCGCCGATCGGCCTGTCGATGGTGACCAAGCTGGCCCCGGTGCGCCTGGTCGGCTTCGGCATGGGTGGCTGGTTCCTGTCCACCGGCATCGGCAACAACCTGTCGGGCATCTTCGCTGGCGTGGTCAGTGGTGAAGGCGGCATGACGGTCGAGTCGGCCCTGAAGGGGTATACCTTCGGGTTCTGGGCCCTGATCGGCTCCGGCGTGGTGCTGTTCCTGGTCGCCCCGCTGATCAACAAGCTGATGCACGGCGTCAAATGATGATGAGAGGGTAGAAGGCATGCGCAGCAAGCTCGGTGGTGCAATGGTGGTGGTCTGTGCGGCGCTGATCGGCGCCTGTTCCCAACCGCAACCGCCTGCCGCCGCCGAGCCTACGCAGCCTCTGGATACCCGACCCACCGAGCCACCGGTCGCTGACCCCAGCGAACCGGTGGCCTCGGGCAACACCCCGGTGGCGGCGGACATCGCCGCCATCGCAGGGCTCGGCGCGCAGTTCGACCCGGCCCGCGATCCCGCCGACGACCTGGCCACCGCCAAGGTGGAAGCCCAGCGCGGCAAGAAGCGCATCCTGCTCGAGGTCGGCAACGCCGCCTGCGAGCGCTGCCATGCGCTGGACGAGGTGGTGGAAGGCAACGGCGACCTGCGCCGCTTCCGCGATGCCCACTACGTGTGGGTGAAGGTCAACGCCAGCGACGAACAGCCCAACACCGCTTTCTTCGCCCAGTTCCCGATGATGGAACGCGACTACCCGTACCTGCTGGTACTCGATGCCGATGGCGGACTGCTGGTGTCGCAGGCGACCGGCGAGCTGCGCAAGGGCGAAGCCTTCCAGCCCGCGCGGGTGACCGTGTTCCTCAAGCAGTGGGCACCTGACAAACCGGAATAGGGTAGTGGCCGCTGGCCGGCCGCTTCGGTGGATGCCGACCGCTGACCGCCACCCCCGGTGGGTGCCGTTGGTCGGCACTGAGGCACATCCACGCGTGACGTGGGTCGATTGCGCGCGCCGTCACACTCTCTGAAACGGCGTCTCAACTTCATCGCACGTACGCCGTTACCGGCAAGGACCTCAGTCGACATCCCGTCGATGCAACCTTCCGGAACGCCCATGCACAGCGACCACGCCGAACGACTGCCCGAACCTGCCAGCGACCTGGCCGAGGCTGGGGCAGGCGAGGGCGTGACCCTACCGCCGCAGGAGGCGTTGCTGGATGACGCCGGTACCGGCGAGGACACCGTTGAACTGGCACCGCCGCGTCACCGCCTGCCGCAGATCGCGCTGCCCGACAACGTGGTGCTGAAGGGGGCGGTGCAGAAACTGGTCGAGCAGAAATCACGGCTCGATGCATTGGCCGCCGACGGCCAGCTGGCCGGGCTGCTGCCGCCGGAATGGCAGGGCCATGGCGTGCGGGCCATCGAACTGTCCACGTTCATCCAGGGCGTACTGCCGTTCCTGCAGCCGGGCGAACGCGGCGAAACCGCGCCCGCGCGCCTGCCGGTGCGCCACGTGCTGGGAGACGACAGCCGCTGGGGCCTGGAGGATGTCGCCGAACCGAAATCGCTGGCCTGGTACCTGGCCAGTGACGAACGCGCCACTGCTGGCAGCAAGGACGTGGCCGAGGCCTATCTGGTGGGTGCGCTGGGACTGGCGTGGATGCAGGAAGGGCGCAGCCGCCCCGGCTTCCTGCGCGCGATGGGGCAGGACAGCCTGGCCGCGCGGGTGACCATGCTCGGCTACCCGCCGGCCAACGAACTGGCGCTGTACAGCGTCACCGCGCATGGGCAGCAACAGATCTGGTGCGTGCATGGCCGCCGTCGCATGCGCCCGCTGGTGGCGCCGTGGCTGAGCGTGCCGGTGCTGACCGCGTATGGCGTGCCGGCGCCGGTCGCGTGGCCGTCCAGTTTCCCACCGGTGGAGGCCGTGGCCGAGCTGCTGGCGACCGCACGGCAGGGGCGCGCGCTGCCGGAAGTGGACCTGGCCAAGGCGGTGGCGAAGATCGCCGAGGACGCTGCCTCGGAAGCCTGGCAACCGGTCAGCCTGCTGCAGCTCAATACCTGGTCACCGCGTTGGCATTTCTTCCTGGGCACCTTCGTCGGCCTGCCGTCGCTGCTGCTGGTGGCGGCAGCGCTGGCGCTGCCGGGGGCGGTCGAAGCAGCCACGGTTGCGGCCTCGCTCGGCTTCGCCGGTGGTGCCATCGCGGCGCTGGCGGTGCCGTGGATCCATGCGCGGCGCAAGCATCTGAGCTGAAAAAAGGGGACGGAGGGGATTAAGTCGTATCACGCACATATGTGCCGATTGCGGCTTAATCCCCTCCGTCCCCTTTTTTCTTTCAGACCCCTTCGCCCATCCGCTCCAGGCCTTCGCCGGCCAGGCGGAGGATCAGTTTTTCCAGCACCTGCTCTTCCTCTTCGCTCAGCACCGACATCAGTTTGCGGGTGATCTCGATCACCATCGGCGCGATGGTCTCGTAGACCTCGAAGCCGGCTGCCGACAGCGCCAGCACCGAGCGGCGGCGGTCGTCGCCGTGGGTCTCGCGCTTGATGAAGCCGCGCTCCAGCAGGCGGGCCACGGCACGGCTGACCGCCACCTTGTCCATCGCCGTGCGGTCGGAGACCTCGCTGGCCGAGGAGCCCGGGTACAGCGCCAGGATGGTGATCACCCGCCACTCGGGAATCGCCAGACCGTAACGATCGCCGTATAGCTTGGCGATGTTGCCGCTGACCCGGTTGGACAGCACGCTCAGCCGGTACGGCAGGAACTGTTCCAGGTCGAGCAGGACGTGCGAGGAACGCAGGCGGGTCGAAACGGGATCGGCGGGGCTCATGTTGCGGTGCACCTTGCTGGTGGTTTCAAGTGTAACTATAAGGGGTAGGTCCAGACCCTGCATTCTCGCCGGGTCCCTACCTGCCCGCACCTGGTTTGTACCGATGCGGTACCGATTCGGAGCCACGCCATGAATACCGCAGTCCCGACCGCCTCGCACCCCAACCCCGGCATGCAGGTCACCACCTTCGAGAACCCGATGGGCATCGACGGCTTCGAGTTCGTCGAATTCGCCGCCCCGGCCGGCCGTGGCCAGGAGCTGCACGAGTACTTCCGGAAGATGGGCTTCAGCGCGGTGCTCAAGCACAAGCAGCGTCCGATTACCGTCTATCGCCAGGGCGACGTCAACTTCCTGGTCAATGAAGACCCGGATTCGTTCGCCTCGGACTTCGCCGAAAAGCACGGCCCGTGCGCCTGCGGCTTCGCCATCCGCTTCAAGAAGCCGGGCCAGGAGGTCTACCAGACCGCGCTGGGCAACGGCGCCGAAGCCATCGCCTTCAAGCCGGAGAGCAAGGCGGTCAACGCGCCGGTCATCAAGGGCATCGGCGACTGCATGCTGTACCTGGTCGACCGCTACGGCAGCGCCGGCAGCATCTTCGACGGCGACTACGAGCCGATCGCCGGTGCCGACCTGCACCCGGTGGGCTTCGGCCTGACCTTCATCGACCACCTGACCCACAACCTGTACTTCGGCAACATGCAGCAGTGGTCGGATTACTACGAGCGTCTGTTCAACTTCCGCGAGATCCGCTACTTCGATATCAAGGGCCTGAAGACCGGCCTGGTGTCCAAGGCGATGACCGCGCCGGACGGCATCGTGCGCATTCCGCTGAATGAATCGTCCGACCCGAAGAGCCAGATCAACGAGTACCTGGACGCGTACAAGGGCGAAGGCATCCAGCACATCGCCTGCTTCACCGAGAACATCTACGAGACCGTCGAAGCGATGCGTGCGCAGGGCGTGGACTTCCTCGACACGCCGGAGACCTACTTCGACGTGATCGACCAGCGCGTGCCGAACCACGGTGAAGACGTGGCGCGCCTGGCCAAGAACAAGATCCTGATCGACGCTGATCCGGAAACCCACCAGCGCAAGCTGCTGCAGATCTTCACCCAGAACTGCATCGGCCCGATCTTCTTCGAGATCATCCAGCGCAAGGGCAACGAAGGCTTCGGCGAAGGCAACTTCACCGCACTGTTCGAAAGCATCGAGCGCGACCAGATCCGCCGCGGCGTGCTGTAAGGTCTGCAGGCAATGTTGGCCTCCCGCCGACATTGCCTGTCCAAATGGTAGTGCCGGCCGCTGGCCGGCAATCTCTGGAGTTTCCATGTCCACCGCCATCTCCGCCCGCGGCTACCAGTCCGGTTTCGGCAACGAATTCGCCACCGAGGCCGTCGCCGGCGCGCTGCCGGTCGGGCAGAACTCGCCACAGAAGGTGGCCCACGGCCTGTACGCCGAACAGTTGACCGGCACCGCCTTCACCGCGCCGCGCGGCAGCAACCGCCGCAGTTGGCTGTACCGGATCCGCCCGGCGGTGACCCATGGCGAATTCACGCCGTTCGCGCAGTCGCAGCTGCAGTGTGATTTCGGCGCACAGCCGGCCTCGCCGAACCAGCTGCGCTGGAGCCCGCTGCCGCTGCCGGAGCTGCCGACCGACTTCGTCGAGGGCCTGTACACGATGGGCGGCAACGGCTCGCCCGACGCGCATTCGGGTGTGGGCATCCATCTGTATGCGGCCAACCGTGACATGGTCGGCCGCTACTTCTACGACGCCGATGGCGAACTGCTGATCGTGCCGCAGCTGGGCGGCCTGCGCCTGCTGACCGAGCTGGGCGTGATCGAGATCGAGCCGCAGCAGATCGCGGTGATCCCGCGTGGCGTGCGCTTCCGCGTCGAACTGCCCGATGGCCCGAGCCGTGGCTACATCTGCGAGAACTACGGCGCGCTGCTGAAACTGCCGGACCTCGGTCCGATCGGGTCCAACGGCCTGGCCAACCCGCGCGACTTCGAAACCCCGCACGCGGCGTTCGAGGATGTCGACGGTGATTTCGAACTGATCGCCAAGTTCGAGGGCCGCCTGTGGCGTGCGCCGATCGACCATTCGCCGCTGGACGTGGTGGCCTGGCATGGCAATTACGCGCCGTACCGCTACGACCTGCGCCGCTTCAACACCATCGGTTCGATCAGCTACGACCACCCGGATCCGTCAATCTTCCTGGTGCTGCATTCGCCCAGCGACACGCCCGGCACCAGCAACATGGACTTCGCGATCTTCCCGCCACGCTGGCTGGTGGCGCAGAACACGTTCCGCCCGCCGTGGTTCCACCGCAACATCGCCAGCGAGTTCATGGGCCTGGTGCATGGCGCCTACGACGCCAAGGCCGAAGGCTTCGTGCCCGGCGGCGCGTCGCTGCACAACTGCATGAGCGGCCACGGTCCGGATGCGCCAACCTTCGACAAGGCCTCCAATGCGGACCTGTCCAAGGCCGATGTGATCAAGGACACGATGGCTTTCATGTTCGAGACCCGCGCAGTGATCCGCCCGACCGCACAGGCGCTGGCCGCCGGCCATCGCCAGGGCGATTACCAGCAGTGCTGGAACGGCCTGCGCAACAACTTCCGGTCGTCCCGCTAGCTTGGTGGGTGCCGACCTTGGTCGGCACGGATCCTGATCGCATCCACGCCATGCGTGGATGCTCTCCGCCGGAACCTGCGCTTACGCCACCTCCGCGAACGCGTCGCAATGCTCCAGCGGCAGCGCTTCCAACAGGCGCTGGCGTACGCGCTGGCAATAGCCGTCCGAGGTCAGCCCGGGCAGCATCTGCATCGCCAACTGCAGCCGCTGCAGCACCTCGTCTTCCGCGCGCGCCTGCTGCAGGTCGCGGAACAGTGCTGCCGCCTGCGGGTGGCGCTGCATCTCAAGGATGCCCAGCACATAGATGCGCGCGGCCACCAGCGAGCGGCGGCGTTCGACCGCGGGTGCAGCAAGTGCTGCAGGTGCGGCTGCCGGCGGTGTGGGCACCGGCGCTACCGCGGTTGCGGGCGACGGTGCTGGGACGCCAGTGCTCAGGTACCCCGCCTGCACAAGCTGGATGACCATCGCAGGTGCGTCCTGGCCGAGCAGGCCGGTCAGGTCGGCAATGGTGCGCTGGCCGTCGCACAGGATCAGCAGCCGTCGCTGGCGCATGTCCAGCGGCGCGCGGTGGGCCTGCAGCGCGGTTCGGGCGAGATCGGTCTTGCGCGGTTGCATGGAAGGGACGGCCAGGTCGGTGCTCGCCGAGCCTGAACGAAGGCGATGAAGCCGCGATGACAATGCAGCGCCTGCACACAGGATGGGCTAGCGTGCAGCCACCTTCGTGCCAGGGAACCGCACCGATGAAGCACCTTCCGATTGCTGGTCTGTTGCTGCTTTCGCTCACCGCCTGCGGCGGCCAGGACAAACAGGGGGCGGCCGGCAGTGGCAGCGATACCCCGGCCGAAACCGCCTCGGCTACCGGGCCCGCGCAGTCGACGGATCCTGATCTGGCAGCCCGTCCAGCCAATGACCGCCGCGAGGACAGTCCCGCGCACCTGGAGGGCTTCGCCGGCGCGAAGCTGGGTGCCGGCATCGCTGAGGTCCGCAGTGGCTTCGGCGCGCCGTTGCAGGGGCTGGGCACCGATGCCAGTGGCAAACCGCTGCAGGTCGACGACAGCAACGATGGCTGCTATTTCCTGCGACCGCAGAATGCCGAAGACCCGCGCCTGATGATCGAGGGCCGCAAGCTGGTGCGCTACGACGTGCGCAGCGCCGACATCATCGCACCGGGCGGCGGCAAGGTCGGCATGACCCTGGGCGAATTGCAGGTGCTGTACCCCGAGCGCGGTGACGTCGGCCCCGACAAGTACGACGAGAAGGCCCAGCACCTGCGCGTGCGTCCGGCGCAGGAGGGTGGGGCGGTGATCGACTTCGCGCTCGGTGCGGACGGTCGGGTCGGCGCGTGGCGGGTCGGGCAGACCCCGCAGGTCGATTATGTGGAAGGCTGTGGCTGATCCTTGATCCACGGCCCAGCCATGCGCGCGGGGCCAGCGTAGAATCGCGCCACGACCGCTGGGGGAGTGCTCGATGATCGCCATTGCCATTGCCTGGTTCCTGCTCGGCCTGCTGTTGCTGGCGCTGGGCGGGGACTCCATCGTCAAGGCCGTGTCCGGCCTGGCGCAACGTTTCGGGGCCAGTCCGTTCACGGCTGGCCTGTTGCTGCTCGGCGTGACCACTTCGCTGCCGGAACTGGCGGTCAACGCGCGCGCGCTGGCGGTCGGTCAGCCGGAGCTGGCGCTGGGCAACGCGGTGGGCAGCAGCATCGTCAACCTGGGCCTGACCCTGGCCGTGGCGGCCATGGCTGCGCCACTGCTGCTGCGCGCGTGCCTGCAGACGGTGCTGTGGTGGTCGCTGCTGGCGGCCGGCGTGCTGCTGATCCTGTTCGGTCTTGATGGTGGCCTGGCACGCTGGGAGGGCGGCGTGCTGCTGGCCGGCTTCATCGTGGTGCAGGTGCTGCTGCTGCGCCGCGGTCGCGTCGAGAGCGCGGAGGTGCAGGCGGCCATCGCCGAATCCGCACTGAGCCGCACCAGCCTGCCGTTGAATGTACTGCGGGTGCTGATCGCCGCGCTGGCCCTGTACTGGGGCGCACGCCTGGTGGTGGGGGCCGCAGCGGACTTCGGTACTGCACTGGGTTGGACGCCGCTGCTGGTCGGTCTGCTGCCGGTCGCGATCGGTACCGCGCTGCCGGAGGTGGCAACCGCGATTGCTGCCGCACGCCGTGGTCATGGCGACATGGTGCTGGGCCACGTGCTGGGTTCCAGCGTGGTCAACCTGTTGCTGGTGATTGGTGCGATGGCCGTACTGCAGCCGCTGGCCCTGCCGGCCTCGTTCGTGCGCCTGGAATTGCCGGCGCTGCTGGCCTTCGCACTGGTGCTGTACCCCATGCTGCGCGGCGACCTGAAGATCAGCCGCGGCGAAGGCGCGATCCTGCTGGTCGCGTTCGCGGGCTGGTTCGTGCTGGAGCTGCTGCTGGTGGGTGCCCCGGCGTTGTAGATCCACGCCACGCGTGGATGCGGTTGGCTCCGTGCCGACCAAGGTCGGCACCCACCGGTCAACCCACCGATGATGCGGTAGCTGCCAACCTTGGTTGGCACTCAGGGAAACAAAGCGCCGACCAAGGTCGGCCGCTACCGGATTCACCGGTTCTGCGTGGTTTCTTCTTCCCGCACCGGTTCCGGCGGCGGCAGCTGCTCTTCGGCGGCCGGTTCGTTGCCGGGCAGGCTGGGGCGGGTTTCCATCAGCAGCGACAGCGCGGCCTTGGCCATCATGTGCGCGCTGATCGGTGCGGTGATGAACAGGAACACGGTAATCAGCAACTCGCGCGGCTGCGGGTCCTGGCCGAGGAAGATGTGGTAGCACACCGAGCACACCAGCACGCAGCCCACGCCCAGCGTGCTGGCCTTGGTCGGTGCGTGCAGCCGCTTGAAGAACGTGGACAGCTTCACCAGGCCCAATGCACCGACCAGGATGAAGAAGCAGCCGAACAGCAGCAGGATCGACAGGCCGATCTGGATCGCGGTGATCATTCGACGATGTCCCGGCGCAGCACGAACTTGCTCAGCACCACGGTGCTGCCGAAGCCGAGCATGGCGATGATCAGCGCCGCCTCGAAGTAGATCGGCGAGTTGAGGTACATGCCGAACAGCATCAGCTCGGCAATCGCGGTCACCGACAGCGTGTCCAGCGCGAGGATGCGGTCGGGCACGGTCGGCCCGCGCAGCAGGCGCCAGGTGGCCAGCAGCATCGCCAGGCCGACCACGTGCATGCACACCACCAGGGTGGTCTGGATGACTTCAAAACCGGTCATGGGAAGATCTCCATCAACGGCGCCTCGTAACGGCGCTTGATCGTATCGATCAGGTCCTGCGGGTCCTCCAGGTGCAGCACGTGCACCAGCAGGAACTTGCGGTCGTCACTGAGCGCGGCCGAGACCGTGCCCGGGGTCAGCGTGATCATGCTGGTCAGCGCGGCGATGCCGTGGATGTTGGCGATGTCCAGCGGCAGCCAGATGAAGCCCGGATGGATGTTCTTCTCCGGGCCCAGCACCTGCACGGCGACGCGGATGTTGGACATCAGGATGTCCCACAGGGTCACGCACAGCAGCTTGGGCAGCGGTCGCAGGGTACCGATGCGGGCGAACTCGCGGTCCAGGCGCGCGGCGAACAGCGGCACCACCACGCCCAGCACCAGCCCCAGCACGAACTGGCCGAGGGTGAAGCTGTCGGACATCAGCAGCCAGAACGCCACCACCATGATGCTGAGCATCGGCGAGGGAATGACGCGACGGAACAGGGAGCGCTGGGCGGTCATGGCTGGCGGATCTCCGGCGTGGTCGCGCGCAACTGCTGCACGTACTCGCTGGGGTGCAGCAGCTGTGCGGCGGTGGCGTCGGTGTAGCGCATCAGCGGTGCAGCGGCCAGGGTCATGCCGATGCCGTAGGCCAGCAGGATGCAGGCCGCGTACAGCTCGACCCGGCGCAGGCGTGCCTTGCGCGGCTTCGGTGCATCGGCCTCGACCGGCGGCACGCGCCAGAACAGGCGGATGCCGCCTCGGGTCAGGCCCATGATCACCAGCAGGCTGCTCACCAGCACTGCCGTCCACACCGGCGCGGTGTACCGCGCCGGCATGCCGGCGAGAAGTGCGGCCTTGGCCAGGAAGCCGGACAGCGGTGGCAGGCCGGCCACGGACACCGCGCCGATCAGGAACAGCACCGCCGGCGTTTCCTTGCCCGGCATCGGCGCGACCACTTCCTTGCGGTCGCTGGCGCCACCGCGGCGGCGGCGGATCAGGTCGGCAATCAGGAACAGTGCGGCGGCGACGAAGCTGCTGTGCGGCAGGTAGTAAAGGCCGGCGGACAGCACCTGCGGCGTGCCTACCGAGAAGGCGATGAACAGCGTGGCCGCCGAGACGATTACCAGATACGAGATCAGCACGCGCAGGCGGGTCGCGGCCAGCGCACCGAGGCCGCCAAGCACCAGCGTTGCCACGCCGGCCCACAGCAGCCAGTCGCGGCCATAGCCGGCCATCGCACCGGCATCGTCGCCGAACCACAGCATCTGGATGCGCAGCACCGAGTACAGGCCGACCTTGGTCATGATCGCGAACAGGGCGGCCACGGCGGCCGGTGCGCGCGAATAGGCTTCCGGCAGCCACAGGTACAGCGGCATCAGTGCAGCCTTGGCGCAGAACACCAGCAGCAACAGGCCCATCGTGGCCTTTACCAGCGTCAGCTGCGCCGGCGGCACCTCGGCAATGCGCTGCGACAGCTCGGCCATGTTCAGCGAGCCCAGCGAGGCGTACAGCAGGCCCAGTGCGATCAGGAACAGGGTCGAGGCGGTGACGTTGAACACCACGTAGTGCAGGCCGATGCGCATGCGCAGGCCGCGGCCGCCACTGAGCAGCAGGCCGTAGGAGGCGATCAGCATCACCTCGAAGAACACGAACAGGTTGAAGATGTCGCCGGTCAGGAATGCGCCATTCAGGCCGACCAGCTGGAACTGGAACAGTGCATGGAAGTGTGGTGCGCGACGGTCCCAGCCCGAGCAGGCATGCAGCAGGCAGGGAATGGCCAGCAGCAGGGTGGTCAGCAGCATCCACGCCGACAGCCGGTCGGCCACCAGCGCGATGCCCAGACGCGACGGCCAGTCGCCGAGCAGGTAGACGTTGATCTCACCAGTGGCGGTGGCGGCAAACAGCAGGCCCACCGCCAGCGCCAGCGCCGACAGGGCAGTCCAGGCCACCGCGCGCTGCACCTTGGGGCCATACCGGCGGTGTTCGACGAACAGCGACAGTGCAGCACCCAGCAGCGGAATCAGGATGGGCAGGATCACCAGGTGGTTCATGCGCGGTCCTCTCCCTGGCGCGGCAGCATGCGCTCATCCTGCAGGTCGTCATCCGGCTCGTGGGCGTCCACATGATCGCTGTGGTTGTCGCTGCGGCTGCGCATGGCCAGCACGATGCTGACCGCGGTCATCGCGAAGGCGATCACGATCGCGGTCAGCACCAGCGCCTGTGGCAGCGGATCGGTGTAGTTGCCCAGGTGACTGTCCACGCCTTCCTGCAGCACCGGTGCCTTGCCCAGCACCACGCGGCCACCGGCGAAGATCAGCAGGTTGGTGGCGTAGGACAGGAAGGTCATGCCGAGGATCACATCGAAGCTGCGCGCACGCAGCAGCAGGTAGATGCCGATGGCGGTCAGTACGCCGATCGCGGTAGCCAGGGCCAGTTCCATCAGTGCATCTCCCCGGTGCGTGCCGAACGGCGTTGCAGGTCGATCTCACCCTTGCGGGCAGTGCGGGTACGCGACGGCTTGATCGTGCCCATCATCGACAGCATCAGCATGGCGCCACCGAACACCACCAGATAGACGCCGATGTCGAAGCCGATCGCACTCGCCAGCGGCACGTCGCCGATCAGCGGCAGGTGCAGGTCGAGGTGGCCGCTGGTCAGGAACGGCACGCCGAACAGCATCGACGCGCTGCCGCTGAGCAGGGCGATCAACAGGCCCATGCCGATGCAGCGGATGTAGTCGAAGCCGAAGCGCGACTCCACCGACGCGGTGCCCTGGATCACGTACTGGATCAGCAGCGGCACCGCCAGCACCAGGCCGGCGATGAAGCCACCGCCCGGCGCGTTGTGGCCGCGCAGGAACAGGAAGATCGATACGGTCAGGGTCAGCGGGAACATGATCTGCGCCAGGTCGGCCGGCACCGGCAGCTTGATCGGTGGGCCGGGCATGATCTGCTCCGGCGCCATCCGCGTGCGACGCAGCAGCGCATGCACCACCAGTGCGGCGATGCCGAACACGGTGATCTCGCCGAAGGTATCGAAGCCGCGGAAGTCGACCAGGATCACGTTGACCACATTCTGGCCGTAGGCCTCGGGCAGGGCACGGGCGAGCAGCTCGCCGGCCATGGTGTTCGGCGGCAGCGTCATCGCCGAATAGGCCAGCGCACCCAGGCCGGCGCCGGCGATGATCGCGATCACCGCATCGCGGCGCTTGCGCCAGCGCGGCCGCTCCGGCCCGGACTGCGCGGGCAGGTAGTTCATGCCCAGCAGCATCAGCACCAGGGTCACCATCTCCACCAGCAGCTGGGTCAGCGCCAGGTCCGGTGCGGACAGGAACACAAAGGTCAGCGCCACCATCAGGCCGACGCCGCCGACCAGCAGCACCGCCAGCAGGCGCTGCTTGTAGACACGGAGGGTGGCAACGGCGCAGGCCATCATCACCAGCCACAGCACCCAGCCCAGCAGCGGGATCGGCTGCGGCGCGGTCCAGTTCGGCGAGGCCGGGTTGGCCACGAACGGCGCGGCGGCGACCGCGATCGCCACCAGCACCAGGCCCAGCAGCATGCGCTGCAGGCTGCCATTGGCGATGCCGTTGGTCAGGCGCATGGCCAGCGCGGAAAGGGCATCCAGCTGCGCATGGAACACGTTGCGGCCGGTGGTGCGGGTTTCCACCCCGTGCAGGTTGATCAGCTTGCGCAGGCCGAAGTACAGCGCCACGCCACCGACCACGCCGATCGCGCTCATCGCCAGCGGCAGGTTGAAGCCGTGCCATACGGCCAGGCTGTACTCGGGCATGGCGTTGCCGAGGATCGAGGCCGCAGCGGCATGCAGCACTGGCGCCACGGTCAGTGCCGGGGCGATGCCCACCGCCACGCAGATCACCACCAGCAGTTCCACCGGCACCTTCATCCAGCGCGGCGGCTCATGCGGCACGCGGTCGAGGTCGTGCGGGCCGGGGCCGAAGAAGGTGTCGTGCACGAAGCGCAGGCTGTAGGCCACGCCGAACACACCGGCCAGCAGCGCCGCGATCGATACGGCCGTGCGCATCGCGCCCGGGCCGCCACCGGCGGTCAGCGCTTCGGCGAACAGCATTTCCTTGGACAGGAAGCCGTTGAGCAACGGGATGCCGGCCATCGCCAGCGAGGCGATGATCGCCAGCGCGCTGGTGAATGGCATCAGTTTGCGCAGGCCACCCAGCTTGCGCATGTCACGGGTGCCGGTTTCGTGGTCGATGATGCCGGCGGCCATGAACAGCGAGGCCTTGAAGGTGGCGTGGTTGAGGATGTGGAACACGCCGGCCACCACCGCCATCGGCGTGGACAGGCCGAACAGCAGGGTGATCAGGCCCAGGTGGGAAATGGTCGAGTACGCCAGCAGGCCTTTCAGGTCGTGCTGGAAGATCGCATTCCAGGCGCCGATCAGCAGGGTCAGCGCGCCGATGCCGCTGACCGTGTAGAAGAACAGGTCGCTGCCGGCCAGTGCCGGGTGCAGCCGCGCCAGCAGGAACACACCGGCCTTCACCATGGTGGCCGAGTGCAGGTAGGCCGAGACCGGGGTCGGCGCCGCCATCGCGTGCGGCAGCCAGAAGTGGAACGGGAACTGCGCGCTCTTGGTGAAGATGCCGGCCAGCACCAGGAACAGTGCGTACGGGTACAGCGCGCTGGCACGGATCTGCTCGCCGGCGGCCAGCACCACGTCCAGGTCGAAGCTGCCGACGATGCGGCCGATCAGCAGCACGCCACCGAGCAGGGCCAGGCCACCGCCGCCGGTGATCACCAGCGCCATGCGTGCGCCTTCGCGGGCGTCCTGGCGGTGCGACCAGAAGCCGATCAGCAGGAACGAGCTGATGCTGGTCATTTCCCAGAAAATCATCAGCAACAGCAGGTTGCCCGACAGCACCATGCCCAGCATGGCGCCCATGAACAGCAGCAGGTAGCAGTAGAAGCGGTGGGCGTTGTCCTGCTGGCTCAGGTAGTAGCGCGCATACAGCACCACCAGCGCGCCGATGCCGAGCACCAGCCCGGCGAACATCCAGGCCAGCCCGTCCAGGCGCAGGGTGAAGTCCAGACCGATCTGCGGCAGCCAAGGGACCATCGTCCGCACGACCTGGCCGTCGAGCACCGATGGGGTCAGCCAGCCGAGGATGGCCAGTCCGCCCAACGGCGCCAGCGCCGCCAGCCAGGCAGCAGTCGAGCGCGAACTACGGGGGAAGGCCGCAACAGCCGCTGCCATCAGGAACGGCAGGGCCAGCAGCAGGGGCAGGCTGGGGAGCATGCAGGGAATCCATGATTCACGAGCAGGTCAGGGAGGATAACAGGCTGCGAAATGTCGCCGAAACCCATCGAACAGCGATCAATTGCATGTAACGTCCGCTGATTCATTTTTTCTGCAGCGCAGCATCACGTTGCTGCGGTCCCTCCGCGGTTGCTCTCGGGGGACACCCTACGCCGACGCAGGGAGACCGCAGGCCCTGTCGCACAGGGGCTGCCGTCGACGGGCGGGAGGTGGGGAACGGATCACCGGTGCAGGCTGGCAGGGCCGTCGTGGAGTGCGGGTGACGGAATCTGCCCGTTCAGGAAACCAGGGGCACCGTCGGCCACGGGCAGGTCAGTAGCGCCAGTCGAGCTTGCGGTAGAACTTGGCCATCACCCAGGCCGGGCCGATCAGCAGGTAGGTCAGGTCGGTCAGGAAGCTGGGCTTGCGGCCCTCGAACTTGTGACCGATGAACTGGGCGATCCAGGCCACAACGAATACACCCACCGCCAGCCAGAACAGGTTATGCAGGCCGATCTCGGCCTCCAGCAGCCTGCACAGGCAGCCGAACACGAAGAACTGGATGAGCATGCCGATGCCCAGCGGGCGCGACAGCTTGTTGTAGAAGCACCAGGCGCTGAACATCGCGAACGCCGACCAGATGCCGTACTGGAACCAGGTGATCAGCGGCGGCAGGCACCACAGCAGGGCCACCACCGACCACAGGATTGCCGGCACCGCCACCACGTGGATGCGCTGGTTGATCAGATTGCGGTGGTCGTCGGAGTAGCTGGCGAAATAGCGGTCGATCGGCCGCGCAAGCTCGGTGGATGTCTGCATGCTGCGATGCTTCCTCGGACAACGGTAGTGCCGGCCGCTGGCCGGCAATCCAGAGCATAGCCGAGTTCGCGAGGTTGACGGCCAGCGGCCGGCACCACCCCAGGCAACCGGCAGTAGAGCCAGGCCATGCCTGGCTGGCTGCAGGTTCGCGAGGTTGCCGGCCAGCGGCCGGCAGTAGCCCAGGCAACCGGCAGTAGAGCCAGGCCATGCCTGGCTGCAGGTTCGCGAGGTTACCGGCCAGCGGCCGGCAGTACCGCATTCAGAACGCCCCCAGCCAGACCGGCGGGGGGCGCAGGGCATCAGTCGACGCTGATCCCGGCCAGGCGCTGCAGCGCCTCGGCGTACTTGGCGCGGGTGCGCTCGATGATCTCGGCCGGGATGGTCGGGCCCGGGGCGGTCTTGCCCCAGTCCAGCGTCTCCAGGTAATCGCGCACGAACTGCTTGTCGTAGCTCGGCGGGCTGGTGCCCACTTCGTACTCGTCGGCCGGCCAGTAACGCGAGGAATCCGGCGTCAGCATCTCGTCCATGATGTACAGGCGGCCATCGGCGTCGGTACCGAACTCGAACTTGGTATCGGCCAGGATGATGCCGCGCTCGCGGGCGTATTCGGCGGCGAACTTGTAGATGCGCAGGGTGGCATCGCGCACGCGCTCGGCCATCTCGGCACCGACCTGCTTCACCATCGCATCGAAATCGATGTTCTCGTCATGGTCGCCCACGGCGGCCTTGGTCGAGGGGGTGAAGATCGGCTCGGGCAGCTGCTCGGCCTGGCGCAGGCCGTCGGGCAGGTCGATGCCGCTGACCTTGCCGGTGCGCTGGTAGTCCTTCCAGCCGCTGCCGATCAGGTAGCCGCGGGCGATCGCTTCCACCGGCACCGGCTTCAGCTTGCGGGTGACCACCGCGCGCTTGGCGTACAGGGCCGGGTCCACGCCTTCGGGCAGCACGCTGGCCACGTCGATGCCGGTCAGGTGGTTGGGCATCAGGTGCGCGGTCTTGGCGAACCAGAAGTTGGAGACCTGGCAGAGCATCTCGCCCTTGCCCGGAATCGGGTCGGGCAGGACCACGTCGAACGCCGACAGGCGATCGGTGGCCACCATCAGCAGGTAGTCGCCCGGCGGGGTCCCTGCTGGCAGCCGCTCGCGCGGGATATCGAACACATCACGCACCTTGCCGCGATGGCGCAAGGGCAGGCCGGGGAGATCGGATTGCAACAGCGTGGTTGGCACGGGCACTCCTGGGGCGTTGTCGATACGGCTGCCCAGCGGACCCGGCGGGCCCGCTGACCAGCGGGCGGCCTAGTGTAAAGCCGTCCGGGCCCGCTGTGACGTAAAATGAGCGTCCATTTCGTCGGCCGACCCCGGAGCGCCATGCGCTGGTACGGAAAACTGCTCGGATTCATCGCCGGCGCCCTGCTGTTCCGGCCCAATCCGCTGTTTGGCGCGGTGGTCGGCCTGTTGATCGGCCATGCCTTCGATTCGGACTGGTTCCGCCTGAACAAGGAGAACCCGTACCGGGAGCTGGGGCTGACCTCCGAGGCCACCGATGCCGAGGTCGAGCGCGCCTACCGCAAGCTGATTTCCCAGTACCACCCCGACAAGCTCGGCGGCGCGGCCCCCGAGCTGCAGCAGCAGGCCGAGCAGAAGTCGCGGCGGATCAACGCCGCCTACGACCGCATCAAGACCCTGCGCAAGCGCTGACCCTCTTTCCTACCGTTGCAAGGCCCGGCCATGTCCAACTGCCTCATCGCCCCCTCCATCCTGTCCGCCAACTTCGCCCGCCTCGGCGAGGAAGTCGACAACGTCCTCGCCGCCGGCGCGGACTGGGTCCACTTCGACGTGATGGACAACCACTACGTGCCGAACCTGACCATCGGCCCGATGGTCTGCCAGGCGCTGCGCAAGCACGGCGTGACCGCGCCGATCGACGTGCACCTGATGGTCGAGCCGGTGGACCGCATCATCCCGGACTTCGCCGAAGCCGGTGCCACCTACATCAGCTTCCACCCGGAAGCGAGCCGCCACGTGCACCGCACCATCCAGCTGATCCGCTCGCTGGGCTGCAAGCCGGGCATCGTGCTCAATCCGGCCACCCCGGTGGACATCCTCGACTGGGTACTGGACGACCTGGACCTGGTGCTGCTGATGTCGGTCAACCCGGGCTTTGGCGGCCAGGCCTTCATCCCCTCGGCGCTGGACAAGCTGCGCGTGGTGCGCAAGATGATCGATGCCAGCGGCAAGGACATCCGCCTGGAGATCGACGGCGGCGTGAAGGCCGACAACATCGGCGAGATCGCTGCGGCCGGCGCCGACACCTTCGTCGCCGGTTCGGCCATCTTCAACGCTAAGACCAGCTACCAGGACGTGATCGCGCAGATGCGCGCGAACGTCGCTGCGGCGCGCTGACAAAAAGGGGACGGAGGGGATTAAGCTCGCTTGATCTCCTCCGTCCCCTTTCCCGCCCATGGCACTGTTGAACATCCGCTCGGCCACCGTGGCCGACGCTGGCCTGATCCTGCATTTCATCCGTGAGCTGGCCATCTACGAGAAGGCCGAGCACTCGGTGCAGACCGATGAGATCGGCATCGCCGAGAGCCTGTTCGGCGCCGATGCCACGGCCCGCGCGCTGATCTGCGAAGCCGACGGCGAGCCCATTGGTTACGCCGTGTATTTCTACAACTACTCCACCTGGTTGGGCCGCAAGGGCATCTACCTGGAAGACCTGTATGTCAGCCAGGAAAAGCGCGGCGCCGGTGCCGGCAAGGCGCTGCTGAAGTACATCGCACGCCAGGCCGTGGCCGAAGGTTGCGGTCGTTTCGAATGGTCGGTGCTGGACTGGAATACCCCGGCCATCGAGTTCTACACCGCCGCTGGCGCCACGCCGCAGGACGAGTGGACCGTGTACCGGCTGCAGGGCCAGGCATTGCACGATTTCGCCAACGGTTGAGGCGAAGTGCATCCACGCATGGCGTGGATCTACCCACCTGGTGTGCGCGAACCGCAACCCGGTGGGTGCGAACCTTGGTTCGCACTCCCTACGCACCAAAAAAAAAGCCACGCCAATCACTGGCGTGGCCTCGCTGCATGCGTGGGAGGCTGATCCTGCCTCCATCCGTCGTCCCTGCTATGGACTTCCATTCTCCAGCAGCTGAATGACATCTGCGTGACATTCACTGCGGACAAACGGCGCATTGCTAGCCTGTGCCACCCCCGTCCTGGAAGCACCGCATGACCACCCCGCGCTGGCGCCTGATCCTCAACGGAAAATCCGCAGGCAATGACGAGCTGCGCGACGCGGTCGGTCATTGGCGTGGGCAGGGCGTGCAGCTGGAAGTGCGGGTGACCTGGGAAGACGGTGACGCCGAACGCTACGTGGCCGAGGCGATCGATCATGGCGTGGACGTGATCGTGGCCGCCGGTGGCGACGGCACGCTCAGCGCGGTGGCCGAGACACTGGCGCATCGTGAGGAGCCGGCAGATGCGTTGCCCTCGCTGGCGCTGATCCCGATGGGGACCGCCAACGACTTCGCGACTGCGGCCGGCATTCCGACCGAGCCGAAGGCAGCCTTGGCCTTGATCGGGCAGGCCACGCCGCATGCCATCGATCTGCTGCGCGTGGACGCCGATGGCACGCAATGGTGGTGCGCCAACCTCGCCAGCGGTGGCTTCGGCACGCAGGTGACGGTGGAGACCGATGCCGGCCTGAAGAAGATGCTGGGCGGGCTGGCCTACGTGATCACCGGCATTGCCAAGCTGGGGCGGATCGAGCCGATCCATGCGCGCCTGTCGGGCCCGGATTTCGCGTGGGAAGGCGACTTCATCGCGCTCGGCATCGGCAATGGCCGCCAGGCCGGTGGTGGCCAGCAATTGTGCCCGCAGGCGCTGATCGATGATGGGCAGCTGGACGTGACGGTGCTTCCGGAGCTGGAAGGTGAAGTCACCGCCACGCTTGGCCAGATGCTGAAGTCCGGCACCCAGGCCGCGCTGGAACAACTGGCGACGCGCGCGCGCCTGCCGTGGCTGCAGGTGGAATCCGAGCGTCCGTTGACGCTCAACCTGGACGGCGAACCGGTACAGGCGCGCCAGTTCCGCATCGCGTGCGTGCCGGGCAGGGTGCGGATGCACCTGCCCGTGGGCTGTGCCCTGTTGTCCGAGCCGCGCTGAGCCGGACCGGAAGTCCTACAACGGGGGGATGTCCTGCTCCTTCGCCGGGAACCCGAATGCTTCACGCTTCTCGCGGATGTACTGCGGCAGCGGCGGCCGGGCAATGCCGTGATCGATCAGCCACTGCTGGCACTTCTTCTGCCAGGGCAGCAGGTCCGGTGTGGTGATTTCCCAGTAGATGGCTTCGACCATGGCCATCCGATCGGGCGCGCCCGGTTGCGCCGATGACGGCGATGCAATCGTGGGGTCCGCGCCATGCTCAAGCAGCCAGTAAGCCTGCTCGAAGCCGCCACGGCCGGTGTACCAGCTGAGAACGGTATCGGCCTGGCCGATGTTGGATTCGTTGACGTGCGCGCCTCGCTCCACCAGCAGCTGGATGTTCTTCCACAGGTTGCCGGAAATGAAAGCCTGGAACAGCAGCGTTTCGGTGTTGGAGGTGCGCGTGTCCGGGTCGCCGCCATGATCCAGCAGCAGGGCCAGGTAGCGCGGATCGTCCATCTTCGCGGCATAGACCATGGCGTTGTTGTGGCGGAACGTCTCGCCGTCCAGCGTTTCAATACGCCGTGCATTCGGGTCGGCGCCGTTGTCGAGCATCGCGCGCAGGCCTTCCAGGTTCTGTGCGCGCAACGGCCACGCGATGAGCGGAATGCCATCCTGCTTCGAGAACTCCTTGTCGGGGTTCACGCCTTCGGTCTTGATCAGGCGCGTGATCGTCGCTGCATCACCCTGTTCGGCGGCGATGGCCAGTTCAAGTGCCTTGCCCTCGAAATAGCGCTCCGCGCCATGTGAAGACGTGCGCGCGCAGGCGCTCAGCAGCATCAGCAGCATCAGCAGCGCCAGGCAGGAAAATGGCGTAAAGGAACTGTGAGGGTGACGGTGCATGTGATCCCTTGACATGGACGCGTTCGGGGGATGATAGCGTTGGCCGTGGTCATTCCAGCAGGTCCTGGATGACCGTGTCTTCACTGATGAGCAATGGAGTCTGCCATGAGCGGTCACGATCCCGAGCAGCAGGAACGCCTGTTGCAGGCCCGCGCCAAGAGCGTCCAGGCGCAGCAGCACCTGGTCGAGCAACTGCAGGGAGGTGGACATGCCACCGAGGCGGCGCGCTTGCGCGAGACCTATCACGCCCGCGAGCTGGGTTCGCTTGCTGATGATGTGTATGCCTCGGCAAAGGGCAAAGGTGAGCCGCCGGTCGGGTGGACGCGAGCCAGTGCCGTGACCGACCCGGACACGCTCAAAGCGGCGGGCATCAGCCTGGGAGCGGCCGACCTGAAGAAGCTGATGCGGCCGAACGATTCGGGCTTCCGCGCAGAGATCTACATTCCGGACAAAAGGGTGTTCGGTGATGACGCCAAGCCGGTGCTGGTGTTCAAGGGATCAACGGGCGAAATCATCGATCCCCGGGCGAAAGGCGGGCGGCGTGAATCCGGAGGCGAGGATTTCCTCAACAATGGACGCCAGGGCGTAGGCATGCAGAGCGACTACTACGATCGGGCCATGGCACTGGCGAGTCGCTTGAAGACCTCTGGTACCCAGTTTGAACTTGCCGGTCATTCGCTTGGCGGCGGCATGGCCTCTGCCGCTTCGGCGGTTACCGGTGTACGTGCGACCACCTTCAATTCGGCGGGGCTGCATCCGGCCACCGCCGATCGCTACGCGAAATCCCACGGATTGCCGGTGTTCAACACGCGCGACACGGTGCACACCTACCAGACCTCGGGTGAAGTGCTCAACGATGTGCAGAATGGATTGAAGCGGCTCAACGAGCATCACCGGCAGGGCTTTGGCCTGTTGGCCAGCGAGACCAGCCAGCTGCTGCGTCAGCCCGGCGTGCAGCAGATGGTTACCCGCAAGCTGCAGGAGATGATGCCGGCGGGTGCGCAGACGGCCACGGCCCAGCTGGTTGACCAGCTGGCGTCGAAATCCGGGGCAGAGGCATTGCGCAATGTTCCGGTGGCCGCGGGCAGGATGGAACTGTTGCTGGACGCCAAGACCGAAGTGAACGGAAAGGTGGTGGATCGCCGCCATCGAGAAGCGCCAAGCCAGCTTGCCGAATACGGTGGCCCGCTGGCCGAGGTGCTGATCGCAGGTGCGCGCGGCATGCGTGCCGGACGGGTTGCCGGTGAACATGTCGAGCAGGTCGGCGCGCTGGCGGGCCGGGGCATGAGCTTGTCCGGCGTGGCCGTCGAGCGTGCGTCGACCCTGCAGGGAAATGCGATCGGCACCGTGGTCGACTACGGTGGCAAGAGCATGCGGGTGGGCATCGAAGGCGGTGCGACGGTCATTGCCAAGGGTCGCGAGCTGCAGGGTCTGGTCGAATCGGTCAGCCACCGCGTGCAGGCCAAGGGCAGTTACGGCTGGAACATCGGGGCCAGCGTGCTGGGTGCGCTCGGTGCCGACGACATGGCCAGACAGATGCGTGAGCACGGTGATGCGGCGCGCAATCAACACGAAACCAAGGCCCGTGAAGCCACCCGTGAAGCGGCGGCGGATGCCGGCCGCATCCGTGCCGGCGGCCATCATATGGGCGGCCAGCTGCAGCAGGGCGTGCATGGCGTGGCCAATGGGCTGCGCAACGGCTATGCCGTGTACGGCGCGACTTTCCACATGGGCATGAACTGGAGCAGCCATCAGATCACCGGGCTGACCTCGCAGGCGCCGGCCGTGCTGGCCGGCACCGTCGGGCTGGGCGCGATGGCCAACAAGGGCATTGCCACGCACCTGCCCACGCCGGCACTGCCGCAGAACCTGGTCAACCTGGCCAAGACGTCGTGGGTGATCGGGCGCGGCAGTGCGACCATGGGGGAGTCGGTGGACCGGCATGGCATGAGCGAGACGATGAACCCCAGTCTCGACGCGGCAATCGCGAGCCAGGAGGCGGCCGCGCGCAAGCTGCTTGGACGGCCGCATGCGCAGCTGCAGGAGGGGGGCGCGAAGATACCCGCGCTGAACGATCCGGGGCACATCGATTTCCATCTGTTCACGGGCGCGCAGACCGGCGTGCACGGCCTCGATGTGGCACATGGCCGCATCCCGAACCTGCAGAGCGATCAGCTGGCCGGGGCGTTGGCTGCGCAGGCCAAGCGCGAAGGGTTGCAGGCCATCTCCCATGTGCTGCTCAGTGACGACCGCACGCGGGCATTCGCGATCGACACCCCGGATCTGCAGGCGGCCCACCGCCGACATGCGCATGTGGACGTGGCGGCCGGCATGGCCCAGCCGCTGGCCGTGAGCACGGCGCAGGTTGATGCCCTGAACACCGGTCGCGAACAGGCGACGGCAGCCGGACTGGCCCAGCAACAGGGGCTGGAGGCCCAGGAGAACGCCCGGCGGATGGGGTAATGGCCGAATGAACCGCGACGCCGCGACGGGGTTCCCCTCCCGCCCCGGCTGCGATACAGTCAAGGGGTGTCCAGCCTGACGACCCCGCATACCCTTTCTTCCGCACGCCGTTGGTGGCGATGGTGGCCCGTTGCCGTCGTCCGCCCCCATAACGCTGTGTCCCGGAAGGAAAGTCGTCTTGAACTCGCACGCTCAGTTTCTGCAGCAGGCCGCTGAAGGCCACACCCATATTCCCGTCGTCCGTGAAGTGCTGTCCGACCTGGACACGCCGCTTTCGGTCTATCTGAAGCTCGCCGACGGCCCCAATACCTACCTGTTTGAATCCGTCGAAGGCGGCGAGCGCTTTGGTCGTTACTCGATCATCGGCCTGCCGGCGCGCCGCGTGTATGCCTTCCATGGCCACACGCTGACCGTGCGCGAAGACGGCCAGGTGGTGGACACCCGCGAGGTGGCCGACCCGTTCGCCGAAGTCGAGGCGCCCACTCGGTGCCCAAGCTGGAAGGCCTGCCGGGCTTCACCGGTGGCCTGGTTGGCTGGTTCGGCTTCGAGTGCATCGGCTACATCGAGCCGCGCCTGGCCCCGCCGGCTGGCCGCGATGAGCTGGGCACGCCGGACATCCTGCTGCTGGATTCCAACGAGCTGGCGGTGTTCGACAACCTCAAGGGCCGGCTGTACCTGATCGTGCATGCCGACCCGCGTGTCGAGGGTGCGTTCGAGCAGGCCCAGGCACGCCTGGATGCATTGACCGCCAAGCTGCGCGCACCGGGGGCCGGCTATCCCGCACCGCTCAACAGCGACGTGCTGGACGAGTCCGATTTCGTCTCCGGGTTCACCCGCGAAGGCTTCGTCGATGCGGTCCAGCGCAGCAAGGAATACATCCGTGCCGGCGACATCTTCCAGGTGGTGCTGAGCCAGCGCCTGAGCGTGCCGTTCAAAGCGCGCCCGGTGGATGTGTACCGTGCGCTGCGTGCACTGAACCCGTCGCCCTACATGTATTTCCTTGATGTCGGCGACCTGCAGGTGGTCGGTTCCTCGCCGGAAATCCTAGTGCGTTTGCAGGATGGCGAAGTGACGGTGCGTCCGATCGCTGGCACCCGGCCGCGCGGTGCCACTGTCGAACAGGACCTGGCGCTGGAAGCCGAGCTGCTGGCCGATCCGAAGGAGCGCGCCGAGCACCTGATGCTGATCGACCTCGGCCGTAACGATGCCGGTCGCGTGTCCAAGGCCGGCACCGTGGAAGTGGGCGAGCAGTTCGTGATCGAGCGCTACAGCCACGTCATGCACATCGTCAGCGAAGTGACCGGGCAGCTGCAGCCGGGCCTGAGCTATGCCGACGTGCTGCGTGCCACCTTCCCGGCCGGCACGGTCAGCGGTGCGCCGAAGATCCGCGCGCTGGAAGTGATCCGCGAGCTGGAACCGATCAAGCGCAATGTCTACGCCGGCAGCATCGGCTACATCGGCTGGCATGGCGATGCCGATACCGCGATCGCGATCCGCACCGCGGTGATCAAGGACGGCCGCCTGTATGTGCAGGCCGGCGCCGGCATCGTCTACGACTCGGACCCGGACAAGGAATGGGACGAGACGATGAACAAGGGCCGCGCGCTGTTCCGCGCCGTCGCCCAGGCCGCCAAGGGCCTGTAAGCCTGCCTCGCCACGGCCGCTGCGCCGTGGTCGTTCCGCCGTTCCCGTTCAAGACAAGGAGTACCGCATGAAGCTGCTGAGCGCATTGCTGTGGTCGTCGCTGCTGGCCACGATGGCCCCGTCTGCGTGGGCGCAGGCCAACACCATTCCCTCGCAGCCGCACCTGCTGGTGAAGGGCGAGGCGCGCCGCGAGGTGATGCCCGACCGGTTCGGCCTGCAGTTGAATATCGAAGAGACCGACATGGATGCCGACGCCGCGCGCCGCCGCGTGCAGGACAACGTCGCGCGCGTGCTGGCGCTGTTCAAGCAGCACAAGGCGGTGGAGGGCAGCGTGCGTGCGGACAATCTGCGGATCGGCCCGGCCACGCGCTATGAGCAGAACCGGCAGGTCTTCGTCGGCACCCGCGTGTCGCGCCAGCTGCGTGCCAGCTTCGCCAGCGTGAAGGCGATGCAGGACGTGCTGGGTGCACTGAAGGCCAACGAGAACCTGCAGGTCAGCAGCGTGGCCCCGACCTACTCGGGCGAAGTGGCGCTGCGGCGCGAACTCAAGGGTGAGGCCGCCGCGTCGACGCGCCAATCCGCGCAGGGCCTTGCCACCGCCTACGGCACGAAGTTGCGCGGGCTGTACAGCATTTCCGATGTGGCACCGAACTTCGCCTATGGCGTGCAGGCGGGCAATTGGCCCAGAAGCGACGACATGGTGACACCGCCATCGCCGCCGTCACCTGCGGCGCAGATGGACATGATCGAGACCACCGGCTCACGCCTGCGCGAATCCATCGAAGCCGGCCCCATCACCTACACCGAAAACGTATACGCCATTTTCCTGATAAGCGACGGAACCTGACCATGTTGTGGATGATCGACAACTACGACAGCTTCACCTACAACCTCGTGCAGTACCTGCAGACGCTGGGCGCCGAGGTGAAGGTGGTGCGCAACGATGCGATGAGCGTGGACGAGATCGCCGCGCAGAAGCCTGAGCGCATCGTCATCTCGCCCGGCCCGTGCACGCCCAACGAAGCGGGCGTGTCGCTGGAGCTGATCCAGCGCCTGGGCCCGACCACGCCCATCCTCGGCGTCTGCCTGGGCCACCAGGGCATCGGCCAAGTCTACGGCGGTACGGTCATCCGCGCCGGCAACATCATGCATGGCAAGACCTCGCCCATCCGCCATCAAGGCAAGGGCGTGTTCGCCGGCCTGCCGGACCGTTACCAGGCCACCCGCTACCACTCGCTGGTGGTGGACAAGAACAGCCTGCCCGAGGTGCTGGAAGTGACCGCCTGGACCGAGAACGACGACGGCTCGATCGAAGAGATCATGGGCCTGCGCCACCGCCAGTTCCCGGTGGAGGGCGTTCAGTTCCACCCCGAATCCATCCTCACCGAACACGGCCATGCCCTGCTGCGCAATTTCCTGCAGCGTCCGGCCACCTGATCCCAGGAGCATTCCCATGAGCTTCTCCCCCCAGGAAGCCCTGCAACGCACCATCGAGCACCGCGAGATCTTCTTCGACGAAATGGTCGACCTGATGCGGCAGATCATGCGCGGCGATGTCTCGCCGATGATGACCGCCGCCATCCTCACTGGCCTGCGCGTGAAGAAGGAAACCATCGACGAGATCGCCGCTGCGGCCACGGTCATGCGTGAATTCGCGCTGGCGGTGCCGGTGGCCGATACCACCCACCTGGTCGACATCGTCGGCACCGGCGGCGATGGCTCGCACACCTTCAACATCTCCACCTGCGCGATGTTCGTCGCGGCCGCGGCCGGTGCGCGCGTGGCCAAGCATGGCAACCGCAGCGTGTCGTCCAAGTCCGGCAGCGCCGATGCAGTCGAAGCACTGGGTGCGGCCATCGAGCTGCAGCCGGCGCAGGTGGCCGCGGCCATCGAACAGACCGGCATCGGTTTCATGTTCGCGCCGATCCATCACCCGTCGATGAAGGTGGTCGCGCCGGTCCGCCGCGAGATGGGCGTGCGTACCATCTTCAACATCCTTGGCCCGCTGACCAACCCGGCCAGCGCACCGTCGGTGCTGATGGGCGTGTTTCACCCGGATTTAGTGGGTATCCAGGCACGCGTGCTGCGCGAGCTGGGCACCGAGCGCGCCATGGTGGTCTGGGGCCGCGACAACATGGACGAGATCTCGCTGGGCGCCGGTACCCTGGTGGGCGAGCTGCGCGACGGCAAGGTACGCGAGTACGAGATCCACCCGGAAGACTTCGGCATCGCCATGTCGGCCAGCCGCAACCTGCGCGTGGATGGCCCGGAGCAGTCCATTGCCATGCTGCGCGCCGTGCTGGACAACCAGCCCGGTCCGGCGCTGGACATCGTGGCCCTGAACGCCGGCGCCGCGCTGTACGTGGCCGGCGTGGCCAGCGACATCGGCGACGGCCTGGCCCGTGCCCGTGCCGCCATCGCCAACGGCAGCGCCCGCCAGCGCCTGCAGCAGTATGTAGAGACCACCCGCGCGCTGGTTGCCTGAGCGCGCGGTTCAGCCTGACCCTCTTGATGGCCGATAATGGCCGTCCTCACCGCCCCCGCACCGAATCGAAGACGATGAGCGACATCCTGCAGACGATCCTGGCCCGCAAGGCCGAAGAAGTGGCCCAGCGCCGTGCCCAGCGTCCCCTCGAGGACCTGCAGGCCGCCGTGGCCAGCGCCCCGCCGGTACGTGGCTTCGTGCGCGCGCTGCAGGCGGCAGTGGCCAACGGCGATCCGGCGGTGATCGCCGAGGTGAAGAAGGCCAGCCCGTCCAAGGGTGTGATCCGCCCGGATTTCCGCCCAGCCGACATCGCCGTCAGCTATGAGTTCGGCGGCGCCAGCTGCCTGTCGGTGCTGACCGATGTGGACTTCTTCCAGGGTGCCGATGCCTACCTGCAGCAGGCCCGTGAGGCCTGCACGCTGCCGGTGCTGCGCAAGGACTTCGTGATCGACGCCTACCAGGTGTACGAGGCGCGCGTGCTGGGTGCCGACTGCATCCTGCTGATCGTCGCTGCGCTGGACGACACGCAGTTGGCCACGCTGTCCGAACTGGCGATGTCGCTGGGCATGGACGTACTGGTGGAAGTGCACGACATCGACGAGCTGGAGCGTGCGCTGCAGGTACCGGCACCGATGATCGGCATCAACAACCGCAACCTGCGCACCTTCGAGGTGTCGCTGCAGACCACGCTGGACATGCAGAAGGCGGTGCCGCGCGATCGCCTGCTGGTCACCGAGAGCGGCATCCTCGGTCCGCAGGACGTGGCGCTGATGCGCGATGCCGGCATCCACTCGTTCCTGGTGGGCGAAGCCTTCATGCGCGTGGAAGAGCCGGGCGAGGGCCTGCGTCAGCTATTCTTCGCGGCATGAAAACGCACTATCCGACGCCGCGCGACGATGCGCCGCTGGTGGTCTTCGATTTCGACCACACCCTCTACGATGGCGATTCGGGTACTCACCTGTTCGCTTCGCTGATCAAGCGCAACCCGCTGCGCATGCTGGCGGCGCTGCTGGTCACGCCGATCGCCGGGCCGATGGTGGCGCTGCTGCCGACCCGCCGTACCGGCATTTCGGTCTATGTGTGGATCGGCAGCTTCGGCCTGCACCGTGCGCGCGATTTCAACAAGGTGATCGACGCCTATGTGCTGCGCAACGAGGCGCAGATGCGCGCCAAGCTGCTGCCACAGGCGCTGGAGGTGTTCGCAGCGCACCGGGCCAAGGGTGACCGCGTGGTGGTTGCCACGGGCGCGCCACCAGAGCTGGCACGCGCGATCCTGACCTTCGTCGCCCACCAGGACGTACCGGTGATCGGCACCGAGGTCGGCCCACGGCTGGGTGGCGTCGGCCCGACCCGCCACTGCCACAACGAAGAGAAGATGCGCATGCTGCGCGAGCGCGGCTACGGCGACATCGATATCGCCTACTCCGACAGCACCGCCGACCTGCCGCTGCTGCTGGCCGCCAAGGCGCCGGTGGTGGTGAACCCGAAGCCGGGCAGGGTGGACTTCTTCCGCCGCGTGCTGCCGGCCGGCACCCGCATCCTCAACTGGGGCTGCGTGGACCGCGGCGGTGACAAGGCGTAACGCGCGGAATCCGCCGGGGATGGGATGACGGAGTGCCGGGCTGCGACCCGGT